>Ga0181410_1000884_pt1 | contig 12941 bp, 20 predicted proteins | sample 33SPOviralmetaG_FD_130112 | JGI IMG/M metagenome (GOLD analysis project Ga0181410, IMG submission 130112) | Marine viral communities from the oligotrophic San Pedro Time Series (SPOT) site, San Pedro Channel, CA, USA - 33 SPOT_SRF_2012-06-20 | ecosystem: Environmental > Aquatic > Marine > Strait...
ATATGCTAATATAACTCCTACAGCAACAAATAGTATGCTGCAGTTATATAGAAATACTTCAAGTGAATTTGATAATAATCATTCCACTATGCAATTAGGTGTCAATGGTGGAACACATAACAGGGTTTGCACTATATCGGCAGTTGCAACTAGTGCAGCTAGTAGATTAGCGGATCTGACATTCTGCCCCGATGATGGTGGTAGTAGATCGGAGGCAATGCGTATAACTTCTGATGGTAAGATTGGTATAAATGAGACAGTTCCAGATAGACAACTTCATGTAAAGAGTGGTGCTAATAGTAATGATGGTGTAATTAGGATTGAATCAGCAAATAGTAATATCATGGATATGGGTACTGATGGAACAGGTCATTTCCTTAATTGTGTTAATGCAGATCCATTTAGAATTAAATTTGCAGGAACAGAAAGACTTCGTGTCCAATCAGGTGGTGGCATTTCATTCAACGGCGACACGGCTGCTGCAAACGCTCTTGACGATTATGAGGAAGGCACTTGGACACCTGACGTTGTACTTGGTACTGTCACTGGTGTTAACGGTCACTACACCAAGGTTGGAAGATTGGTAACTGTATCTGGTTATGTAAACGATTTTAGTGATAGAAGTAGTAGTTCACCAGTGCGCGTAAGTGGTTTACCCTTCGCAGACGGAGATAGTAACGACGCTTGTTGTGGAACTTTCTTTGGACGTTATGTCTCAAAACCTTATCATGGGGTTTATATGTCTAGTGATACCTTATATTTTTATGGAACGGTCAATACTAATTATAATCGTTTAGAACATGCCAACCTTTCTGCTAATAGTGGTGCAACTATTTACTTTACAGCTACATACCAATCAGCTGGGTGATAATATTCCACTCATCCTCGTTTAGTTCTTAAATGGTTTCATAATAAATAATACGCCTAAACCTGTTTAATTCGGAGGATTTTCCTAATATACCCGTTCTTGACACTCCTTGACTAATAGAATATAATGACCATATATCATCATGACTTGAATGGATTATAAGTTCAGTATTATTACACCAGCACATAAGAAGACTCCCTATCTCAAAGAACTCTACGACAGTATTGTTGCTCAAACTTATGAGAATTGGGAGTGGATTTTGTGGTTGAACAACGCTTTGTATGAAGAAGATCTTGAGGAAGAGATTCGTAATGATGACCGTGTTGTAATTTACCGCACGGACGATCCTTCAACCAGCGTCGGATTTCATAAGCATCATGCCTTTCATAAAGGTGAGGGTGATGTCCTAGTGGAGGTTGATTCTGATGACATTCTAATGTCAGAGTGTCTTGAGGAACTGAATAAGGCATATCAGGACGAGACTATTGGGTTTGTTTATACTGATGTGATTCCGTATCATATGACTGATGAGTTTGTTCCCTACAATCCTGATCATGGGTGGACTTATCACATGATGAAGTGGCGGGAGGAAGACCGCTATATCATGCATTCTTGGCAACCCACTAGTCACGCTCTGTCTTATATTTGGTATGCTCCAGACCATGTGAGGTCCTGGAGAACAAGCATCTATCGTGATATTGGTGGGCACAATGTTGACTTGGACATCTGTGATGATCATGAACTGATGATCCGCACATACCTAGTTACAGAAATGTTCCTGGTTAATAAACCACTCTATGTGTATCGCATCACTGGAGACAATACTTGGTTGGAACGTAATCAATCAATTCAAGAGGAGACTAAACGACTTGGACATCTGTGGTCACAAACTCTTGCTGAACGTGATGCTGATAAAAGAGGATTGTTGAAAGTTGATATTGGTGGTGGTCTCTTTCCTCGTGCTGGGTACATGACTATTGACCAAGAGGATGCTGAGATTACTTGTGATTTGAATGATGGTATTCCTCTCCCAGATAATAGTGTTGGTGTCATTAACGCCAGTCATGTGATTGAACACTTAAGAGATCCAATCAAAACGATGAGAGAAATTCATCGTGTTCTGGCTCATGGTGGATGGGCATTTATTGAAGTTCCTTCTACTGATGGTCGTGGAGCATGGCAAGATCCTACACATGTTAGTTTCTGGAACGAACACAGCTTTTGGTATTATACAAACAAGAGTAAGGCACAGTTTATTCGGAACAGTGATATCAGGTTCCAGGCATATCGTCTTGATACTTTTGAAATGGCACCTCATATTCCATGCGTTGCTGCTCATCTGGTTGCTATCAAAGATGATAGTTATCGTTTCCCTGGTGTTCTAAGTATTTGATGGATAGTTTTCCTTATGACCATCTTGTTATTGACAACTTCTTCCCGATAGATAAAGCAAAAAAACTATCTCAAGAGTTTCCTGAGTATGATAGTGGTCTCTGGTATCAATATAAGAATTCATTAGAGAATAAAAAATCTAGTAACAACTGGTGGGATTTTCCTCCAGAAACTTACAAAACTTTTTGTTTTTTGAACTCTTGTGAGTTCTTGAATACCTTACGTGAGAAGACTGGTATACAGAAATTGTATCCTGATATCGGTCTTCATGGTGGTGGATGGCACATTCATGGTCGCGGTGGTAAATTGAATATTCATTTGGATTATTCTATTCACCCAAAGTCAGGTCTTCAAAGGAAACTAAATCTTATTGTGTATCTAACCGAAGAATGGGAAAGTGAATGGGGAGGTGGTCTTGAGTTGTGGTCACATAACTCAGATAAGAAATTGCCTTTGAGACGAGAGAAGACTATTCATAATGTCTTTAATCGTGCTATACTATTTGATACTACGCAAAATTCTTGGCACGGTCTTCCTCAACCTTTATCTTGTCCTGAGGGAGTGTATAGAAAAAGTCTGGCAGTCTATTACATGACTGATCCACCAGACCAAGTAGACCCTAGACAAAGAGCACTCTATGCTCCAACTGAAGAACAAATTAATGACAAAGAAGTTTTAGATTTTATACAACAGAGAGTATTATGGAAAGGAAAACCAAAATTGTAATGATCGCGATGTTCAAGAACGAATCTAAAGTGATTCGTAGAATGCTTGAATCGTGTTATGAGTATATTGATTATTGGGTTGTTCAGGATAATGGATCTACTGACGGTACAGATCAAATTATTAAGGACTTCTTTGAAGAGAAAGGTATTCCTGGACATTATTATCAGTGTGAAGAAGGTTGGGTAGGTTTTGGTTGGAACCGAGATCATCTTTTACAGACTTGCTTGAACCATGATCATGGGTGTGATTGGATTCTCAAGATGGATTGTGATGAGTATCTTAAAGTTGATGATGACTTTGATTGGTCACTGATTGATGATACTAACATTCAGTCATTTCACATCACGGCAGAAAATCCTGGATGTACTTACTATCGTGCCTGGATGTGGAATGCACGTCTTCCGTGGCACTTCAAGCATGATGTCGCACATGAATGTATTGTCTGTGATATTGAAGGAGTTGGTGAAGATTTCCAACGTGTTAATCTTCCGAGGGGTCTTCGTCAAATGGGAACTTGGGATGGTGAAAGTTATGCTACACCCACAAAATATATTAGTGACTCATTAAAACTGGAGGAACAGCATATTCGTGAGGGGACATTACTTTCCGATACATATCACTTCTGGTATGTTGCCAAGAGTTATTTTGATGCATCATATTCTCCAATATTTCCTTTGGGGTATGAGCAACAAAAAGAATATGCTAGAAGAGCAATCTTTTATTTTAAATCTTGGATGAATCACACCATCAACTATGATACCGAAGGATACACTGGTGGTGTAAATGAGATGGCATATTATAGTCTTTATTGTATTGGTGAGATGTATAAATTGATGGGAGAATATGAAAAAGCATTGGAGAATTATATGTTGGCGGAACCCTTTTGTGATATCAGAAATGAACATATTGTAGGTCTTGCAGAATGTTATAGAGACATCGGTGATTTTGAAAGTATGAGATATCAAACTGAACGTCTTGTGGATCCAGAACGCAAACTTCCATTCCCACAGTGTTATTTCTTGGTTAATAATAGTTTCTATATTGACTCTGGTAATTATGGAAAAGAATTATATCAAGTTGCTTTTCAGACATCATGAAATACGTTCCAGTAAGCACAATCAACAGGCAACCACAGAAAACAGTTTGGGTTGTTGACAACTTCTACTCTGATCCATATGCTGTAAGAGATTATGCTCTGCAGCAGGAATTTAAACCTGAGATTCAATATTTCAAAGGTAGTCGTAGTATTGAACAATTCTTTGTCCCAGGAACAAAGGAAGCGTTTGAAAGAATTATGGGTATCAAGATTCGTGAGTGGGAATCTCATGGAATGTGTGGTAGATTTCAGTTTTGCACATCTCAAGATCCTATTGTTTATCATAATGATGGACAGACTTGGGCAGCTATGCTATACTTAAATCCTGATGCTCCATACAGCACAGGAACTTCCTTGTTTGCTCATAAAAATGGAGCACGAAGAACAAGCGATCCAAACTTCAACGATCAAATTTACGCTGGCGGATTTTTTGACAGAACTAAATTTGAGTTAGTTGATTCTATTGGTAATGTTTTTAATAGACTCTTCATTTTTGATTCTCAAAACATTCATGCAGCGTCAGAATACTTTGGGCAGACAAAGGAAGACTCTAGACTTTTCCACATATTCTTTTTTGACTGATGAAATTTAAGGTTTACTCAAAGGCAGGATGCCCGTATTGTGTTAAAGTAAAAGAGGTTTTGGATAGATTGAATTGTGATTATTCAGTCAACACACTTGATCAAGATTATTCCCGAGAAGAATTTTATTCTACTTTTGGAGAAGGATCTACTTTCCCACAAATCATATGTGACGATAAAAATTTAGGAGGATGCGTTGACACCATCAAATTCCTCAGAGAACAAAAACTCCTCTGAACTTAGCATAAATAAAACTAAGACCTGTCCCAATCGCGGGGTAGATTTACTACTTAATGGAGGGAAGAAGAGACCAAAATCGTTTCAAATAAAGTTTGAAAAGATTGTTTCCTTCTTCAAGAGGGAAGTAACTATCAATTTTGAATTTTCCTTTAATATAAAGAAAAATAATAGTTCTCCGAGGTAAAACCTATGTTGGCAGTAAGTTTAGTTTTCGGTTCTTTTTTAACCGTGTTGTTTCTGGTAGTAGGACTGATTGGAGGTTGGACTGCTAGAGAATATATGATGAACTATCGGGAAGTACCAAGACCTCACCCCGAAATGTTTGATGGACAAGGAAACTTAATTCCAGATGAGGTGATTGCATTTAATTTTGAAAACTATCATGACTACAATGAAGAAAGAAGCGACGAAGACGAGCCCTAAAAAACCTAGGACCGTAAATGTGGCATCAATAGATTTACCTAAACAACCACTTGTATTTGAAGTTCTTGATTTAGTAAGTAAGCAGAGATCAAAAGCAAAAAAAGTGGAAGTTCTTCAGAAATATGAGGAACTTCACTTGAAAATTGTATTTAAGTGGAACTTTGATGAGACTATTAAAAGTGCACTTCCTCCCGGTGAAGTGCCATATTCTTCTTATGATGAACAAACTTCGTCTAGTGGAACTCTTTCCAAGAAGATTGACCTAGAGACCCGTAGAATGTATGAAACTGGATCATTCTCTCTGGGTAATGCTGATCAACAAAGCAGAACTACAATTCGTAGAGAAGCAAAGAATTTTTATCATTTTGTGAAAGGTGGTAATGATTCTATAAATGGTATTCGTCGTGAGTCTATGTTTATCAATCTTCTTCAAGGTCTTCATCCTCTTGAAGCAGAGATTGTCTCTCTTTGTAAGGACAAAAATCTTGAATCTAAATTTAAACTTACAAAAGAAATTGTAGCTGAAGCGTTTCCTGATGTTCAATGGGGTTGATATGAGAATTTTATTTGAAAATTGTGATGTTGATAAGGCAGAGGATCGTACTCTGCCTAATAATGCTTTTGTAGTTGAATATAAAGTAGAAGATGTCAGTCAATATGATATTGCATTAGCAGCTAAGCAATCAGAAATCTTTGATTATTACTACGACAAATTTAAGAAAGATTTTGTCACTATGAGACAAACTGAGGGCAGAGCTAATCCAAAACTCTGGGGTATAAAGGCACCCGAAACCAAAAAGAAAAGGTGATTTCCCAGATAGGGCAAAAAAATTCGCCAAAATTTTTGACTGTGGGGATTTTAAAAAATGCTTGTGTTGATACTAAGACACTTGACTAAATAATGTATGAGGTCTATAATAGACCTGTCGTTCATCCGAGAAATCGGACGCAAGTAAGTCGCGGAACGGAGCCGTTCATCCCATGATTGAATTTCTTTTATATTCATCAATCAGTTGTTCTGATGCCGATGCAATTATGCTACGGGCACGGAACCATGAAGGTCTTAGCAGTCAAGTTAAGATTGAATTGGTAGAAGCTATAAAGGAGTCTACACCTGAGTGTTATTGGGACGCACACGACTGAAGGAACGGGGATTAAAACCCTCTATTACTTTAGGAGTAACAACATGAACACCCTTCAAATGGTAAAAAAGCAGATCAACAAGGCATCTGCACTGCATAACGCACAGATTACCCACACTTCATATCGTGGTGTTGAGTATTCTACTCGTTGTGTAGAAAACAAAGAGTCGCACGGTACATTCTGCTATCGTGGTCGTACTTACACAAAGTGATTCATTAACTTACATTACAGAGAGGGTTACAAACCCTCTCTTTTTTTGTCTTTAAGTGACAAATTAACAAATGTTAGTGAATTAACACAAACTATCCTACATACTATAGAATTAAGGATTTCGTTTATGCTTTGAAATTCTACTCTATATAATGACTTCTATAAAAAAATAATATTGCGAGAAGTTTGATGCACAATCTATTATCTCGTAATCAATTAGCAGAATGGATGAACATTGACTTAAGTTTAAACAGATGTAATGAGGAGTTAGATCTGGTTAATGATTATTTTGACTGTTTAATTGAATGCGATGAAGACCAAGGTACATGTAAGCGAATCTGCAGAATTCTACTTAACGATGAGGGTTGATCACCCTCTTTTTTTTATGCTATAATAAGGAGAGTGTATATAAAATTTTGGACAGAGAACGATTAAAACTTTTGGTGAGAAACCTTGAGTTATTAGTTGATGGACTTAAGGCAGAGGTTTACTCTGATCCTGAGGCATACCGACCAGAAGATTCATTTAATCCAGGTGCACCTGTTGATTATGATGAAATCTTTAATGATGATGATGGGCAGTTAGACTGATGACAAGTAGAGGTAAAAAGTTAGTTAAGATGCTTGATCGTCTTATCAAACAAGATCATCTTTATTCAGATGATGAAATCAAAGAATTTAAAAAACAGTTGCGAACTGTAAAGGAGCAACTAAATGAATTAGATGCTATGGAGAAACGAGGATTCAAATGAGTGTAAAACTGATTAGTGTGACTCCAGATGCGGAGAAAATGATGGCATATGTTGCGCGTGTGTCAAACCCCAATAATCAAGAAAACCCAAACTATGCCAAACTGTTGGGTTACTGTATTAAGCACAACCACTGGTCTGTGTTTGAACAAGCATTTATGACTTTAGAGATTGAGACTACCAGAGGTCTGGCAGCTCAAGTGCTTCGTCACCGTTCGTTCACATATCAAGAGTTCTCACAACGATATGCTGATTCGTCCATGCTTGCGGATACTATTCCTTTACCAGAACTTCGGAGACAGGATACTAAGAATCGTCAGAATTCTATTGATGATGTTGACCCGTTTGTTCGTCAACAGTTCCAGATTAAAATACAGAAACACTTTGAAGAAGGAATGAACCTCTACAAAGAAATGCTTGATGCTGGGATCGCAAAGGAGTGTTCTCGTTTTGTGCTTCCCCTCGCAACACCCACCAAAATGTACATGTCAGGGTCTGTTCGCTCATGGATTCATTACATCACTCTGAGGTCTGCTAACGGAACTCAGAAGGAGCATATGGACATTGCAGAGGCATGTAAAACCATTTTCGTAGAGCAATTTCCAACTTGTGCAGAAGCACTTGAGTGGGTCTAAATACAACACGTTGAATTTTTAACTATGGCAACATATCCAGTAAAGCATACAGAAACTGGTGAAACGAAAGACGTTATTATGAGCGTTCATGACTGGGATCAGTGGAAAGATGATAATCCAGATTGGTATAGAGATTTTTCGGATCCAAATACATGTCCTGGTGTAGGTGAAGTTGGAGAATGGAAAGATAAACTTCGTAAATCTAAACCTGGATGGAATGACGTTCTTCAAAGGGCGCAGAAATTGCCTGGTTCAACTATCAAGAAAATTTAAATATGGCAAGAAGGAAAAGAGCATCTGCAGAGCAACCAATTGGGGTTGGACTCACGACAAAGCAGATGAAGCGGAAGAAACCGCTTAGTCAAGAGTATCTTGTTGATATTGAACCTCTAACCGATAATCAGAAACGACTTTTTGATTCATACAAAGAGGGTAAGCACATTGTTGCTTATGGTTGTGCGGGCACAGGAAAGACCTTTATCACCCTGTATAACGCACTGAGAGACGTTCTGGATGAAAGAACTCCCTATGAGAGAATCTATCTTGTACGCTCACTCGTAGCGACTAGAGAGATTGGTTTTCTTCCTGGTTCTCATGAGGATAAGGCAGATATCTACCAGATTCCTTACAAGAACATGGTCAAGTACATGTTCCAGATGCCAAGTGACGCAGACTTTGAGATGCTTTATGGTAATCTCAAAGCACAAGAAACGATTAAGTTTTGGAGTACTTCGTTCTTACGAGGAACTACTCTTGATAATGCTATCGTTATTGTTGATGAATATCAGAACTTAAACTTTCACGAATTAGACAGTATCATTACTCGTGTTGGCGAGAATACTAGAATTTGTTTCTGTGGTGATTCTCGTCAGTCAGACTTGAATAAAACTAACGAACGCAATGGTATAGTAGATTTTATGAACATCTTGCGTAAAATGAATTCTTTTGATATAATTGAATTTGGAGTGGATGACATTGTTCGCTCTGGACTTGTTAAAGAATACATCTTAGCTAAAATAGAAGCAGGTTTTTGATGGAGATATTCAGAGATTATGATTTGGGTTCTAGATTAAACTTTCATTATCAGAATGCTAAACCATTCCCAAATATAATCATTGATAATTTTATTAATCCTGTTGTCGCTATGCAGTGCTTCAAGGAGTTGAAAGAAACTAATTATTGGGTCACTGAACACACTGAAAACAATGCTTACATGACGGACAACCAAGTGAACAAATGGTTCACTCCTTGGGATGAACAGAGTGTTGAGCAACTCAGATATGAAGTACCTACTGTATCTAATGTACTAACTTATTTCAACTCTTCAATATTTCTTCAGTTTCTTAAAGACCTAACAGGTATTCCAAATTTGATTCCAGATCCCATTATGTGGGGTGGTGGATGTCATAAAATCAACAATGGTGGTAGACTTAATCTTCATGTTGACTATAACGTAAGTCCCGTTACTAAAAAATTCAGAGTTCTGAATATGCTACTTTATCTGAATCCCAATTGGGAAGATGAATGGAATGGTCATCTTGAACTTTGGAACAAAAAAGAAAAACGAAAAGAGCATACAATTGCTCCTATTATGAATAGAGCAGTTATCTTTACACTATCTGATGATTCTGTACATGGTCATCCCGTTCCTCTGAATGCTCCTGAGGGGTTTGAAAGATATTCAATCGCAATGTATTATTTCGTAAATGAACCAAACCAAGAATATTATGAACGAAATTACGTCCACTGGCATAACGAACTTCAACCATATTGATATTGAACTTCCAAAACTGAGTAGGCAAACAATTGATGGTGTCCGATATTACTCAGTGCCTGATGAAGAGGAATTGCTCAAGTTAGTTTCAATTACATCAGTCACAAGTCATTTTAACAAAGACATCTTTGTGAAGTGGCGTAAAAGAGTTGGTAATGAGGAAGCAGATCGTATCACAAAGCGTGCAACAAAACGTGGAACTGATATGCATACTTTGGTTGAATATTATATGAAAAATGAAGAACTTCCTGAGGTTCCTCCTATTTCTGACTTTTTGTTTAAGATTTCTAAAGCAAATTTAAAACGTATAAATAATATTTACGCCCTTGAAGGTTCCCTGTACAGTAAACAACTTGGTATAGCAGGGACAGTTGATTGTATCGCTGAATATGACGGCGAGTTAGCAATAATTGACTTTAAGACATCAGCAAAACCAAAACCACGAAAGTGGATTGACCACTACTTTGTGCAGTGCATGGCATATGGTTGTATGCTGTACGAACTGACTGGCATATCAGTCAAAAAACTTATAATCATCATGGCTTGTGAAAATGGAGAATGCGTCGTCTATGAAGAACGAGACAAATCAAAATACATCAAACTTCTTACCGAGTACATTGGAAAGTTTGTTAGAGATAAACTGGAGGAATATGGAACCTAATAAAGAACTAGAAAAAGTCATTGAAAGCAAGTTCTTAACTCCCTCCAAGTTTGCCTTGGAGATTGAGAAGATTGTTGCTAAAGAACAATTCAATTACATTGATGCTATTTGCCACTATTGCGAAATCAATAGTCTTGAGGTAGACTCTGTAACGAAGCTCATTTCTAAACCTTTGAAAGAGCGTTTGAAGTGGGATGCTATTCGTCTCAACTTCATGAAAAAAACATCGCGAGCAAAACTTCCTTTATGACCGTGACGCCTTTTGAAACTTATAAACATTATTTGTCACTAAAAAATCATTTCACAAATCCAAAATACGACTTCTTTCGCTATGGTGCCAAATCACGGGCATCCATGGCGTCTTTTAATAAGAGAAAGGATAAGTATTGGTTTGAGAAAACTTCCCGAAAGTATGATGACAGTGAAGTCGTTGACTTTCTTGTATCTAACTTTTCTGCTTCTGATAACCCACAGAACTTATGGATTGGAGAAATTATCAATTCTGGAGAAAGAACATACGCCGAGTGGATGAAACGACGGCAGAGTTCAACTTACTTGTTCAAAGAACAAAGCAACGAATTACTCTCGGAGAACAGATTAGAAAGTCTATTCAACTGTTCCAAAGGACATCCAAAAATTCTGAAGGAGTATCTAAGCGGAAGATTATCGCTAGAAAACTTCGTGATCTACGACAAAATTTTCCATTTTAGTAATGACTTTGACAAGAAACTAGACGACCCCGTGTGGGAAACCGTCAGTTTGAAAATCAAAAAATATGGTCCCTTCATAAATATTGATGTGTTCAACTACAAGAAGTTATTAAGGGACATTGTAAATGAGTGATTTTTTTGAGTCTGATATTATCAAAAAAGAATTGGAAGAAATTAATGAACTGCAAGAGCAGATTTATTCAAATGCAATGTCTTTTGGTACTATGACTCGTGATAGCAAAGTTGAACACATTGAAATGTTACAGAACTTGCTAGAAAAGCAGCAAGTGATGTATACTAGAGTTTCTCTTTCAGACGACCCTAAAGCGGTTGAGATGAAAGAGAACTTACAGAAGTCTGTTCTGATGATGGGGTTTCCTCCATCCACAGATATTAAGACTTTGTTCGGTAGCATGACAAAGACCATTGAATCGCTCAAAGATCATATTGACACTTGAGCAAAACTTCGTTATACTATCTAAGTAAATCTCCCAAATCCAAATAAATCCGAGGTAATCTGAATGTCTTTCGCTGATCTTAAGAAGCAATCCAAACTGGGTTCTCTGACCGCCAAACTGGTCAAAGAAGTTGACAAAATGAACAAAGCAGGTAGTTCTGGAGACGATCGTCTCTGGAAACTTGAATGTGATAAGAGTGGCAATGGTTATGCCGTTATCCGCTTCCTTCCTGCTCCCAATGGAGAAGATCTGCCCTTCGTGAAACTGTACTCCCACGCCTTCCAGGGTCCTGGTGGTTGGTACATTGAAAACTCTCTGACATCTTTAGGTCAGAAGGACCCTGTGTCTGAATACAACACGATGCTGTGGAACAACGGCACCGATGCAGGTAAGGAACTGGCACGTAAGCAGAAGCGTAAGCTGACTTACATGGCAAACATCTACGTTGTCAAAGATCCTGCTAACCCTTCTAACGAGGGTGGAGTATTCCTGTACAAATTTGGTAAGAAGATCTTTGACAAACTCACCGCTGCTATGCAACCTGAGTTTGAAGATGAGGAAGCAATTGATCCCTTTGACTTCTGGCAAGGTGCTAACTTTAAACTGAAGGCAAAGAATGTTGCTGGTTATCGTAACTACGATTCTTCCGAGTTTGCACGTACCTCTGCTTTGTTGGAGGATGATGATGCTATGGAAGCACTCTGGAAGAAAGAATACTCCCTGGCAGAACTCGTTGCTGCTGACCAGTTCAAAGACTATGACACTCTGAAGAAGCGTCTTGACTATGTTCTAGGTAACAAGGGTACTCCTCGTTTCCAAGACCAAGAAACTGTTGAGCAGGAAGAAGAGTTTAACGCTGCTAACCGTGGCGATACTAGATCTACCACGACTGATGCTGGATTCAATAGTCCAGACATTACTCTATCGTCAAACAAAACTGAAGATGAAGACGATGCTCTATCATACTTCGCCAAACTGGCAGAAGACTGATACAGAGAAGGGGGTCTAACGACCCCCTTTTTTATTCTGCGGATGTGTTTCTAGTATTTCTAGTTGCTGCTACGTTGCTACTTATATACTCTGAAGAACGACCATACTTCATCTCATTCCTCATATCTTCAAGGAATATACCAAGATACTCTGGTTTGAGAACAAAAATTTGTCTCTTCTCATCATTTTCTCTCACTTCATGCACATAGTTGCTTACAGATACAACTGGATTTAGGTCTGTAGTTGGTGTTGATGGATTGGGAATTTTAAAGTCCTGATCAACAAT
>Ga0181410_1000885_pt1 | contig 12934 bp, 8 predicted proteins | sample 33SPOviralmetaG_FD_130112 | JGI IMG/M metagenome (GOLD analysis project Ga0181410, IMG submission 130112) | Marine viral communities from the oligotrophic San Pedro Time Series (SPOT) site, San Pedro Channel, CA, USA - 33 SPOT_SRF_2012-06-20 | ecosystem: Environmental > Aquatic > Marine > Strait...
AATGTAACTTCGATGATAGCATTTTGATTGATTAAAGATTTTCTGATGACAAATCTTTTTGATTGAATTGAATTTTGCATAGTTATGAATTTAAGTATTTATATTTGTTTATTATATTATCCAGTTGTTACTGTATTTTGTTTGTAAAGAGTGTAGTTTTATTTGCTATTTAATTTTAGTTAGTAGTTGTACTACTACACTTCGCTATGTGTAACTTAGAAACTATTGTTAGTTTGTTTGTTAGTTACATTATTATTATCCAATGTAGTTCGTATTTTGTCTGTAAAATATTATAATAGTATTAGTATCATACAGAAAAAGTTGTAAATGTATACGTAACATGTTGATAATCTGCTACATATATACGAAAAATATAGAAAACTTGGGGGGCCCATGAAAACTAAAAGCGTTTTTGTAACAGACTGATAATCAATAACATAGGGGGCAGCACTATACCCCAATATTTGTAATATAATTTTTTCAAGATGGGTGACATTAGGGTTATAAGTATATATAGTAAAGGGCTATTGTCACTATATAACTAGTTTGTAAACTATCAATTTTACCTGTAAGTATATATCATATAAAAGAATTTGAATAATGGCGATAATTTATAACTATACCAAAGCTGCATCGGTAGATGATGGTGATCTTTTGATAGGTACGGACAACGTGACGGGTCTTCCAACAAGAAACTTCTCTTTACTAGACATAAAAACATACGTGTTAAACGATGTTGAGGGTGTTATCACTGTTAAAGGCGCGAAAGGTGATAAAGGTGATCCCGGTGTGCCTGGACAACCTGGAACTCCTGGTGAGCCTGGTAATCCTGGTAATCCTGGTGAGCCCGGACCTCCTGGCGCTGTTGGTCCTGCTGGTCTTAACTTTGTAGGTCTTTGGGCTTCTGGTAGTAATTACTTAGAAGATGATGCTGTTTCTTACAACGGGTCATCTTATTTTGCTTTAAACCCTATAACCAACAGTACTATAACGCCAGATGTAGACACGGCTAACTGGGCTTTGCTAGCTTCTCAAGGGGCTGAAGGTCCTGCTGGTGCGCCTGGAACCCCGGGTACGCCTGGTGGTCCTGGGCCTAAAGGAGATCCTGGAGACCCTGGCGATGTAGGTAACGGAATTGCATCGACCCTTGGTGAGTATTATGATGTAGAAACAGGTGCTGTACTAACTTCACCTATACCACCTGACGCAGGTTACAGGGTTACACTAACATATACAGACGCAACATCTTTTACTACAGCTGATATACGAGGCGGTAGAGGTATAGCTGGCGCTGATGTAACAGGCGGTACAGTTCAAAGTGTGCTTGCTGGCACTGGACTTGCTCAAGGTAATAGCAATGACACTACTGAAAACATTGTAATAAATTTAGTTTCAAAAAACTCTACATTTAATACTGGTATAAAATCTTTGCTAGTAGATAGCGATGATGTTGGTGTAAACGAAGCTGGTGTAAATCACAATGCACTTTATAATTACAAACTAGATGAGCATATTGATTGGACGGTAAATCAATTATCTCCATTGCCAAACCCAACAAACCCAACGACAGAAAACTCAGGCAAGCAAATAGCTAAAGAAAATATACCTGATTTGGATTATGTAACATCTTCAGGAACACCTGAAACTATTGAAATTGTCGTGATGGCAGAAGCTAATTATCCTGCAAATCCAGATGCTAGTAAAATGTATGTGTTAATATAATGGCTGATTTTAAGGTAAATGGTATAACTCCTCGCTTTGGTAATATAAAAGTAGGTAATACTAATGTTAAGAAAATATACCAAGGAAGTACGCTTGTTTGGCCTTTTCAAGACCCACCTTATTTTACAACACCAACAGAAAGAGCTGAAACTTATAATCCAGATCCAATAGCTGTTGGAGAAAACTTTGAGTATAAAGTTAGGGCTAAGAGTGATTCTTTTCCTAACGCTGGTTTAACTATAACATCTGAAGACTTACCAAATGGTTTTAGTATATCAACGACAACAATAGACGGATTAACTGGTGATGCTACCGCAACTATAACGGGTTTAATATCAACAGGAACTCTTCAATTTACTTTAAAAGTAAAAGATCAATACGACCAAGAAGCTTTACAAGAAGTTATTTTAAATGGCGTTGTGCCAGATATAAACTCTTATTTTGTTATTTACTTTGATGCTAGTGGGTCTATGGATCGTACTCTTCCAGATTTAGAAAGAGATCTTTTAGGCGCAGACGCTGACGATCCTACAACTTTAAGATATTATTTGCAAAAATATTTTGCGGTTAACACTTTTGAAGAAAGAAGCGATGGTAGCGAGCGTTACAACGCGCAGGTTATAATTAAAAGCAGCATATCAGAAAATTGGGCATATATGCTTAATAATGAAAATGTTGGTATAATCCCAAATGAAGCTACCGAACCCAGCTCTGTTTCAGTGCATGTATTTTTAGATGAAGGTGGCAATGTGGGTGTGCCAAAAATTGAATATTTATACAAAGGTGATTGGATTAGTGGTCAAGGTTATGAATACAACAATTCATTCCCTTATCAACCTGAAATAATTGTATCAACTAAAAATACCATTACAGTACCATACGAAATCCAAGTGTATGAAGGCGAACTAGGGGTTTATAGGTTAAGAGGAACAATAATAGCTGGAAGTCCAGAAAGTTTTTTAAATCCAAGCGAATCTTTTTATGATCGAAATAACAATCCTAGTGGTAAGTGGGAAATGAATCAATGGCCTTCTGATAGAAATCAAGATGGTGTTCCTTATAGTTTACCTTCATTTTTCGGTGAATCTACTAATCTAATGGGAGCATTAACTAATTTAAAAAGTAGTATAAACAATAACCTACAAGTAAAATACTCTGGAGCTGTTTATTGTGTAGAATATCAATCTGATAATTACTTAGGTAACATCCAATCTTTTTATGATGCTTTAAACAATACACCTGAATCTAGGTATTTTTCCGATAATAATTCTTTAGAAAATTATACTAATCAAATTATTTTTGGAAATCCAGAAGACCCAAGCGATAAATTTGGCGTGGGTCGTATACGAGACGGAAAAACGCAACCTGGTTATTACACACAGTTGGTTTTAAACTCACTTAAAAAACTTGGATATGTAGGTATAGAACCTTACCAAGGATAAAATTAAAAAATAAAAAATGGCAATAATTTATAATTACCCTCTTGCAACACCTGTAATTTCTGATTTAATATTAGGAACAGATGTAGATAATAAAAATGCTACTAAGTCTTTTACAGTACAAGGCTTAGCAGCTTTGTTTGGCGGGGTTATAATCAATGGTGACGAGAACTACATAACTATGTTAGGTCCTAACAATACTATTGTTAACTCTATAATTAATCAGTCTGTAGATAATTCTAGCGTTACTATTGGTGGTGATTTATTTGTCACAAATACTTTTGCTACAAATACTTTTGCTATAGCTGGATTAACAGAAGGTAGAGTGGCTGTAACAGGACCAAACGGAACTATAATTGATTCGCCTAATTTAACGTTTGTTAATAACAATGTAGGGTTAACAGGAACGCTAGCTGTAACGGGTAACTCTAACTTTGGATCAAACCTCACTATAGCTGGTTTAACTTCTTCAGGAACTTTAAACGTAACAAATAATAGTTTTATCGGCGGCGCGCTTACCATGGGTGGTAATATAAATAGTGATTCAAATAAAGTTATAAATTTATTAGATCCTACGGATAATCAAGATGCTGCTACTAAAAAGTATGTTGATGATTTATTCTCGACAGGAAGCGGAACAGTAACAGGATCTGGCACTGTAGATAAAATACCTAAATGGGCTACATCATCTGAGCTTGGAGATTCTATAATGGAGCAAGGTGTTGGTTCTATAAATGTGGCTGGTAGTTTAAACACAACTCAAACTTCTAGTTTAGCTACAATATCAGGTGTGGCAAATATAGGTTCTACGTCTAACACGCAAACAACAAGTACTTTAAACTTTATATCAGGCGGTAATAGCAACACAGCTATTATAGCAAATAATACTCTTGGTGGTGTAATAAAATTTCAAGCTAATACATCAACAACTAGACTAACTATAAACAGTGATGGTTCTTTAAGAGCAAACGATTATGGTAGTGGTTTTTTTAGTGGAACTGAAGTTTTTTCACTAAGTGTTGATGGTTCTGGTAATATAATAGAATCACCATTACCAGTACCTGGTTCTGGAAACGGTACTGTTGTAAGTGTAGCAACAGGCACGGGTTTAATAGGTGGTCCAATAACAACCTCTGGTACGATTAGTTTAGCTGACACATCAGTATTGCCAGGTAATTATACTAATCCTACAATAGTAGTAGATCAAAAAGGTCGTATAACATTTGCTATGACAGGATCTTCCGGCTCTGGTAGCGTAACAAATGTAAGCGCTCTTACGATAGGTACAGCAGGTGTAGATGTAAGTAGTTCTGTAGCTGATCCAACAACAACTCCAGTTATAACTTTAAACATACCTACAGCTTCAGCATCGAACAGAGGCGCGCTTAGCTCTACAGACTGGACTACATTTAACAACAAATCAGATTTTAGTGGTAGCTATTTAGATCTTACTAATATACCACCATTTGCTCCTGTAGCTACAACAGGTAGTTATAATGATCTTTCAGACCAACCTACAATACCCGCTGCGTATACAAATGCGGATGTTGATGCTCATTTAAACACTAGTACAGCTTTACAATACCAGGTTTTATCTTGGGATGGTAGCGATTATGATTGGATAGATCAAAGTGCTCAGTCTATAGCTACAACAGATCTTACTGATGTATCTTCAACTCAAGCGCAAAATGGTCAAGTACTAACATATGATAGTGCTACAAGTGAATATATACCTCAAACACCATCAGGTGGTGGTGGCGGTGGTACAGGTACTGTAACAAGTATAGCTACGACAGCTCCTATAACAGGTGGTACAATAACTACCACAGGTACAATAGGTATAACACTTGCGGACGGTTCAACAGATGGTTATTTAAGTTCTACAGACTGGAACATATTTAATAATAAAACAACGTATACAGATGCTAACGTAGACACCCATTTAAATACTAGCACTGCTGGTAATAATCAAATATTATCTTGGGACGGTAATGATTATGACTGGATAGATAAACCACCAACTGGTATATCAGGATCTGGTACAGATACTCAAATGGCTATATTTGATTCCGCAACAACTATAACTTCTACACAGGCCGTGGCTGTAAACAACTCTAGTCAAGTTATAATGGACGTTCTCGCGAACAGCACTTCTTATGCAGACGACACCGCTGCTTCTGCTGGTGGCGTTCCTTTTGCTGGTTTGTATAGAACTAATAGTACTGTTAAAATAAACCTACTTGGAGGTGGTGTGCCTGGTGGTGGTGATGATCCGTACACGCCTGTTAGTGGGTCAAGTTGGCTTACTTTAAATTATGAATATACAAGTGGTTCTAACCAAGTTATAAATTTATATGATTTTAATTGGAATACGGTTCAACCTGTAGATGGTAGTAACAATCCTATATCATTTGCATCAGTACCACCCGCTGATCCAAGTCGTAGTCCTGCTTACCAGTCTTGGAAAGTAAGTGATAACTATGAAACAATATGGTTTGCCGATGGTTTTCAAGGATCTATTATTAGCAATGATTATGGTCAAACATGGAGTAATTTTACAGGGCCAACAGTTGGTAGTGGAACAGGCAACGTCCAAATTAATCGTTACAATTCTTCAATGTCTAAAGATGGAAAAGTTTTTTGTTATCCCTCTACACCTCAAGGCCAATCAACGCCATTAACAATTGTTAAAAGTGATGATTTTGGACAAACATTTTCCAATATTAATCTAGGTGGAAATACTACTTTTGATCTGATCTCGGCATCATCCGTTTCTTCAGGAGGTAAGTATATAGCAATTATAGCTAAAATAACTTCTAGCTCTCCACTAACACTATGGATTAGTAATGACTATGGTGCTAATTTTACACAATCAACAGGATCATTACCACTTGGAACCTTCCAAGGCGATCGAGTAGTTGTTTCAGGTACAGGTAAATATATTTACGTTATTATTAATTCTTCATCAGATGTTTATAGATCTATTGATTATGGGGTTTCTTTTAGTCTTTCTTCAACGAATTCAAACGGATCAGGAACTGCTTCTAATATAATTGATATAGACGTTAGTGCCGATGGTCAGTCTTTAATATACGTAGATAATACCCAAGCGCGATATTTTTATAATAAATCTTTTGGAGTTGGCGCTTTTATATCAGCACCAACCACAACGCGAAGGGTTAGTATTAGTAATTCAGGAGAGTTTGCTTACGGCATGGACAGCAACAGCTCTTTATCTACACAGTGGAAAGATTTTTGGAATACTCAATCTGTAAATACCAACATCCCTGCAAGCGCCACACAAATAAACTTAATAAATTAAAAAATGGCAATAATATATAGTTATCCTTTAGTAACTTCGATACAACCATCAGATCTTTTAATTCTTTCGGTTGACAGTTCAGAACTACCAACACGACAAGTTACTGTAGGTGATTTATTAGCTAGTGGCGCTGTTGATGTTAATTTAAATTTTACAGCAGATACTGGAACCGGTAGCGTTAATCTTTCTGCCCAAAGCTTAGAAGTAAGGCAAGGTGTTTATGTAACTACAACCGCTACGAATCAAGAGCTTATTATCAACCACAAATCTACAATAAGACAAGATACAGCTATTGGTGATGTAAGCCCTGGATACGGCGGATCTTTTACTGTTATCGACAGTGTGGTTACAGATGCTACAGGTAGTGGTCACGTAACTGGTGTTAATTTAAAAACAGTAACAATGCCAGCGGCTGATGATACTAATACTACTTATGATTTGCTAGGTTACAATACTGGTATTGAATTAGTGGGTAGCGACGGAAGTAGATATCCAATACAGATAGTAGGTAGTGGAGGCACTACGGTTTCTCAAGCTAATAATACTATAACAGTTTCTTCTACATCAGAAATTGAGGGTTCAGGAACAGTAAATACCATAGCGATGTTTACGCCAAACGGCAATACAATTGGTAATAGTCCACTTATAAAAAGTGGTTTTAATGATTTAGAAACAGCAGGCAGTCTACAGTTAGGTCAATATAAGTATCTAACATTTGGTGACATTACTAATAATGATAACTTTATAATTCAAAATAGTATATCAGGTTCAACTATAAAACAAAGTGGCTCAGGAAATTTACTTATACAATGTGAAACTAATATAGAGCTAAAAGCTACATCAGCAATAGGAGGGACCGAATCACTTGCTAAGTTTAGTGAAAATGGTCCTATTGAACTTTATTACGATAACGTAAAAACTTTTGAAACTACATCAACAGGTATAACAGTAACAGGTACTCAATCTTCTTTCACGGGGCAAATAGAAGCCAACTCGTTAGTTATTAACGACACAGCTTTAATAAGCGAGGAATTAACAATGGAAGATGATATTGATATGACCGGTAATGGTAATATTAAAAATCTTTTAGATCCTCTTGCCGCACAAGACGCAGCTACAAAAGCTTATGTTGACTCTCAGTCTGGCAGTGGAACAGTTACTAGCGTCGCGGCAACTCATGCTGGAAACGCTTTTACAGCTAATATAGGCAATGTATCTACAGTAAATCCTTCAGTTGATATTACATTGAACGGCTCGTCTTCACAATATATAGATGGTTCTGGTAACTTAACAACTTTTCCAACGATAACAACAGGTACTGTTGAAAGCGTAGGGCTTAGTATGCCTGCTGCTTTTTCAGTTACTAACTCTCCTGTAACAACATCAGGAACTTTAACTGTAACGGGTGCTGGTAATACATCTCAATATGTTGACGGAACAGGAGCGCTACAAACGTTCCCAACAATACCTGCGAATATAGTAGAAACAGTAACAACTACAAACGGTACATTTATAGATTTAACCCCTACCGTGGCGACTGACGGTGCTGTAACTGTAACAGCTGATCTTTCAGCTACTGGATTAGGTGCTCCAAAAAGTAATTATTTTTTAAGAGGCGACAATCAATGGGCTACTATACCTGGAGGTTTTACTTCTTTTAACATTGCGGGAACTTCTGGTCAAGCACAAATAATAAATAGCGGTAACACTGTTAAACTAGAGCAAGGTACAGGTATATCAACCGTGGGTGGATCTATTGACACTGTAACAATATCCAACGTAGCTCCAAAGATAACTCAATTTGATGTATCTGGCCAAAGCTCAATAGTAGCTAATAATATAAACACAGCTGTAGAATTTAAAGAAGGTAATAATATTACTATAACTACAGATGCTACAAATAAAGAAATAACCATATCTTCTTCTGGAGGTGGAGGTGGAAGTGGAACAGTAACAGGAACTGGTACTCAAAATAGATTAACCAAATGGAGTGCTGGTGGTACAGGTATACAAAATTCTAATATAACAGATAATGGTTCTCTTATAACTATAGCTAGTGAAACTAATCAAACTGGAAAAGCTGTTTTTAGAAATGGTATAGTTTTAAGTAATAATCCAGGTGGTGTTACAGTTGACGACACGTCTATGGTTATTGGCGCTGGTAACAACGATGTTGTATCAGGTGCTGACCACTCTTTAGCTGTAGGTAATAATAATCAAATATTAACAAACTCAGACAACTCTATAGCAGTTGGGCAAGGTAATACGCTTACAGAAGCAACCGCTTCAGCTGCGTTTGGTTTATCTAATACTATAACCGGTGGAGGTGTCACAGAAAGATCTTTAGTAGCTGGGTTTAACAATTCAATAACAAGCGCTAGTAGTAGTATTGTATTAGGTGGAGGTAACTCATTAACTAGTAACGGCGGTATAGGTATAACTTTAGGAAGTGCAAACATTGTAACTGGCAATCAATCAAATGATTCTTCTTTTGTTTTTGGTAGCAGTAATACCATTAGTAATACTACAAACCTTCAAAATTCTTTTGCTATAGGTAATAACCTAAATGTAGATACAGGAGAAATGGTTATTGGTTATAGAAATCTTACATCTGGTTATCCTGCTTTTGATTATAATACAGGACTTGGAAACACTAAATTTGTTTTATCAGTTGGAACTACCACGACTACAAACAGTAATGCACTTATTATAACAGAAGGTGGTGTTTCAAGAGGTATTGGTGGTGCTGTTCCTCAAATACCACGCGTATTACTACCAACAGTAACTTCTTTTTCAGCCTCCAACGATGCAGCTGCAGCCGCGTTAGGTGTTCCACAAGGTGCACTGTATCAAAACCAAGGCGTAGTACAAATTAATCGTGGTGGTGGTTCTACAACAGATCCATTAGCTGGAGGCGGTGGAGGTAATTTTGTGCCTATTTCTGGCGGTACAATGTCAGGAAAATTAAATGTAAATTACATAAACGCAGAAATTGAAATAAGAAACAACAATTTGAACGGCTTTCGCTCTAAACTATCTTTTGGCGCATTTATGAGTGGCGACCGAGCGTCGGTGCAGTTAAATACCACAACAGAAGATTTAGAATTTAGAAGAGGCGCACAGTCTCAGTCGCCTATATTAACTTTACAAAGTTCAAGCGCGTATTTTAATAATGCAATTAGAATAGGTGCAAATAGTACGGCAAATGAATTAGACGACTACGAAGAAGGCTCTTTTACCCCATCGCTTTTAAACACCGGTGGTATAGGTATTTCATATATTACGCAACAAGGTACGTATGTAAAGGTTGGTAAAATGGTTTTTGTAAAAGGATTAATAACTGTTGATACTTTAGGCTTTAGTTCAAGCTCTGGAAGTTTTGGATTTAGCCTGCCTTTTACAGCGAACTCTAACTCTACAACCAGTCAAGCCCTTGGACATTTCAACCCTGTGGTAAATAAATTTATAACTAATGGTAGCACTTCAAATTATGAGGACACGTACAACGTAGATATTGTTTTTAATAGCTTTACATCAACGCCTACCGCTCAATTTTTGATGCCGTCTACTTCTTATGGTGGAAGCAGTACTATTGCAACATCAAGTTTTTTACCAGCCACGACCGGTAACGGTGCTTCTTTTCGTTTTTCAGGAGTTTATCAATCAACAATATAAAATAATAAAATGAGTTTTAAAAAAATAAAAGTTTTAGATAAAGTAGAATTTGTAGGAGAATATAAAATTTTACAAGTAAGAGAACGTACAGATGTTATAGAAACTATTAATGGTGTAGATACTGTAATTTCTGGCAATTTCCATAGAACCGTTTATAATCCAGACCAATTAACACCAAGGCTTTTGGGTACGGATGAAAACGGTAATGAATATTATACGGAGCAATTGCCGGATAATTTAATTCCGTATGCGACTGGTGTGTGGACGGACGAGCTTGTATCTAGTTATATTGATTCTTTAGAATTACAACAATAGCAGATTAAGTAAAAATCACTAAAACCAAGTGAGTATATAGAATATACCCGGCCAGGGAAATGGCAAACCAAATAGTAATTTAAAACCAAAACCAATGACACTATTTTACCAGACTCAATCGTGGAGTAGTCAACCACAAATAAGTGAAGAAACCATTAATCTTTGGAAGCATGTATCTGAAAAGAAACACTGGCGTATAGTCCAGCTACCAAACGGTTTCTACCAAACAGAATACCTAGATCCAAAAAAAGAAGATTCTTGGATCGACGTAACGAGACGCGAAACCCTCGAAGGAGCTGAGCAAGCAATAGATGCATCGATATCGCACTATGAAAAAAAGCTCGGTTACTTACGCGGACCACAAGTCGTTAAAACGTTTGAATAAACAAAAGTAATATAATCTAATCAAATCAAATAAATGTCAGACGCTATAGTTAAAAACCTTAACTTTGGTAGCGAAGCCCGCACCAATGTATTTAAAGGTATTGATAAATTGACACAAGCTGTTAGCTCCACACTTGGGGCTAGCGGCAAATGTGTTATACTGGAAGATAACACCGGTCAGCCAGTAATAACAAAAGACGGTGTTACAGTTGCAAACTCTATTATACTTAGAGACCCAGTAGAAAATATGGGTGCTACGCTTCTAAAGGAAGCTGCTAGAAAAACCGTCAAAGAAGCTGGCGATGGAACAACAACGGCTACGGTACTAGCGCACTCAATTTTAACAGAAGCTTATGAAATACTAGACAATGAAGGTTCTAGGGAAATGAAGCTTGGTATTAACAGTGCTGTGGACAAGGTGATAAAACACCTGGAAGACAATTCTGTTGATGTTTCTGGAAATATGATAGATCAAGTTGCAACAATATCTACAAACAACGACTCTGAGCTAGGTGAAATTATAGCTGATGCTTTTAGAGGTGTAGATGAAACTGGTATTGTTACAATGGAGCAAACAGCCGAAAGTGATACAAGAGTAGAAATAGTTGATGGTGTTGAATATGACAAAGGACTTACCAACATGGCTTTTGTTACAAGTAAATCATCTAAAACTGCTGAGCTTGAAAACCCGCTAATACTACTTGTAGAGTCACCAGTTGAAAGTATTAGAAAAATACAAAGCGTGCTTGAGTACGTTATTAAATCTAATAAAGCTTTGCTTATTATAGCTGACTGTGAACAAGCGGTTATATCAGCTTTAGCTATGAATAAAACAAAGGGTAATATAAAAGTAAATGTTATCAATGCGCCTACATATGGTGTTAATAAAAAAGATACATTAAATGATTTAGCTCTGCTAACTGGAGCTACTGTTATAAATGAAGATCTTGGTGATGACGTTGATTTGATTACACCTGATATGTTAGGTACTTGTATTAAAAGTGTAACTAGTCAAAATGATACTATACTACAAGTAGCTAAAGATAACGAAGAGGTTGATAACCTTATAAAAGAAATTAAAGATCGCATAGCAAATACAAAAAATGCTAGCGCTATAATTAAGTTAGAAAAAAGACTATCAAGACTTTCTGCTAAAGTGGCTATTGTTAAAGTAGGTGCTAATTCAGAAATTGAGTTAAAGGAAAAGACAGACAGAGTCGAAGACGCTGTTTGTGCTACCAAAGCCGCTATTAAAGAAGGTATAGTACCTGGCGGTGGTATAGCTTTACTCAACGCTTCGCTTAAGATAAAACCTAAAAGTAAAAGCGAGGAAGTACTTTTGAAAGCCATACAAGCTCCGTTTAAAACTATATTAAAAAACGCCGGCATTGAAACGTATGAAATGCCTAAGGTAAAAGGCAAAGGATTAGATGTGGTTACAGGAAATATGGTAAATATGATTAAGTCAGGTATTATCGATCCTTTGCTAGTTACCAAGTCTGCGCTTAGAAACGCAGCATCAGTAGCTACCACTATTCTTTCAACAGATTGTGTAATCAATAATTTAAGAATAGATGAAGGCGGTAGGTAATAACTTAATTATAAAAATAGAAAAAGAAGTGTCCACTAAAACAAAAGGTGGACTGCTTCTTGCTGAAAGCCATAGAGAAGATATACGTTACAGAAAAGCTGAAGTATTAAATACTGGTGATGAAATTGTAGGTATTAAAGACGGTGATCAAATATATTTCGATCGTCACGCTGGGCATGGCATAGAAATAGACAAAGAAAAGTTTCACGTTATAAAACTACAAGACGTTGTTGTAATACTATGAGGCGAAGACTACAAGCTAGTGATATTAAAGATTTAAACATTTTAAAACACTATCGGATAATTCGCAAATGGGCTTGTAGAAATAACGGTTTAAACGATGCAGAACTAGAGCTTTTAATATATTTAGACTGCATGGACCATTTCACTAAAAAAGATTTTGAGATGGGTTGTTACTCATTTAGCTGGGACAACAGAAGATGGAACAGGCTTCTGAAAGAAGGTTGGATAGTAGTATGGCGTGAA
>Ga0181410_1000891_pt1 | contig 12902 bp, 15 predicted proteins | sample 33SPOviralmetaG_FD_130112 | JGI IMG/M metagenome (GOLD analysis project Ga0181410, IMG submission 130112) | Marine viral communities from the oligotrophic San Pedro Time Series (SPOT) site, San Pedro Channel, CA, USA - 33 SPOT_SRF_2012-06-20 | ecosystem: Environmental > Aquatic > Marine > Strait...
CTACAGCATTTGGAAAAGTAAAATTAGAGAATACAGCCAGTCTAAGGTTGTTTGAATCTTGTGGGTTTGTGAGAAAGTATTATATATTAGAAAAAATAGATTAAGTTACTTGACAATATAACTCAAATGTGTTATATTATAATAAAGGTGAGAAATGATAATTTATGATGAAATGAAAAATCAAGCTGATCTTATTGTTTGGTGGAGTAAAATGCTAGCAGATGCAAAGCACTATTATCCACTGGCTGATTTTTCTCTATTGGACAAGAATTTTAAAATGAATGTGTGTGTTGATATTGGTTGTAATATTGGTGCATTTTCATATCTGGCCTCCCCTCATTTTAAAAAAGTAATCTCTTTTGAACCAGGTTACCTTACCTCTGTCGTTGCAAGAACAAAAATAAATCAGAAAGAAAAAATGAAAAATGTTTTTATACACAACTTAGCAGTTGGAAAAAACACTGGAGATATCTTAAAACTTTGTTGTGACGTGCATGATGGAAACAAGAATAGCGGAAATAGTTCGGTTGTCTATGAGTCTTCAATGAACGAGTATGAATTAACAACAACAGTCTCTTTAGAAAAAGTGTTTGAATTATGTGAATCTGATTTTATAGATTACTTAAAAATTGACTGTGAAGGTTCTGAGTATGATATTTTACTTAACAAAGACCTGAGCAATATTGGAATAATTGTGGGAGAAATACACGGACATCCAGTTAAAAATTTCGAAGAGGCTAAAAAAGAATTACTAGATCACGTTTCTGACAATTTTAATATTGTTTCAACTAAGCATAATTTTTTTGCTATAAATAAGCAATTTAATATTGATCCATTAAAGTTTTTTCGTGGGATTGTTCATGAGGCATAATCCATATAAGATTGTAAAGATGTTTGAGGAAACCGTGGCTGACTACTGTGGTTCTAAATTTGCAGTATCTACAGACAACTGTACAGATGCTTTACTGCTGTGCTGCGAGTATTTAAACGTGCAAGATGTAATTATCCCTGCACGAACCTACCTTTCAGTTCCACAATCAATTATGCATGCTGGTGGGACACCAAAATTTAGAGATTACAGGTGGCAAGGTATTTATCAACTTGAACCTTACCCAATCTGGGATGCAGCAAAGAGATTCACGAGCAATATGTATGTTCCTGGGTCTTTTATGTGTTTGTCGTTTCACATTAAGAAACACCTTAAGATTGGGAAGGGCGGAATGATTCTGACTGACGATGAAGAAGCCGCTAAGTGGTTTCGTAAAGGTCGTTATGAAGGTCGTGGAGAAGTTATGTATCACGAAGATAGTATTGAGATAAACGGTTGGAACGCATACATGACACCTGAGCAAGCAGCTAGAGGCTTAATGCTAATGCAAAACTATCCTGATCACGTAGAAGACCTACCAGAACAGCCATTTTATAGAGACTTGCGAGAGTTTCCTTTGTTCAAAGATATTGAGGTGGTTAAATGAGAGTGGCCGTTTGTTTACATGGATATTATGGCACAGTTAGCACTGGTGATTTTTCTACCTCCACGATAGGATTTCAGCACATAAAAGAAACCATATTATCAAAAGTTGATAATGTAGATTTTTATGTGCATTGTTGGCAACCAGAATGTAAAAAAGAAATTGTAAAAGTTTACAACCCTGTATGTTGTGAGTTTGAAGAACAAATTGATTTTGATAAAATATGCGCAGAAAATAAAATTTATCAAAATTATTTTGACGAGCATTTTCCAAGAAAAAAAACTATGTATAAAAATGCAAATGCTTCAAGAATTTTAAGCTTTTATTACTCTAGGTGTAAATCATTAAAGATGTCATTAGATAAAGACTACGATTGGATTTTAACCACCAGATTTGATATCTCCGCTAGAGGAGGTAAAGAAGTTAATCAAATAAGATTCTTGATAGATCAAGATAAAGAGTACCTCTATACTACCGACTGGCAGCAAAAAAATGTTGGGTATGGGGATATGTGGTTCTATGGATCTCCGAGTATCATGAGGAGATACTCGGATATTTATACGAGTGCTTTAAATGATTTTAGACCATTATCTAGATATGAAAAAATAGCCACAACGGGCTGGCCAGATTCTAACTATTTTAATGTGCATGATTTTAATGACCAAAGACAGTTTACAAATGAAATAGATAAACAACAAAAGAGCATTAATTTAATGAAGTTTCCAAAGTGGAGAGTGACAGACAGTCATTTATATCATAAATGGTTTTGTATGCAAAATGGATTATATGAAAAAACAAGGTGGGTTTAATGGAAGCGTATGTATTTTACTCTCACTTCGACTATTCAGACGTGTGGCCTTTTATGCTTGGTCAAAGTGAAAAGTATCTCAAAGGCAAAAAGAAATACTTGGTAACTAACGAGACACAAGGTCAAGTGATAAATAATTGGACAGTGATTAATTATGATGATAAAAAACCATACCAACAACGAGTTTATGAAAGTTTAGAAAAAATTAAAGAAGATGTAGTTGTTTTTCATCATGAAGATATGTTTCTCATGAAAGAACCAGAGTGGAAAACAATTGATAAATTGGTAAATTTAGTTAATGAAGATAAGGTTGATTTAATAAGATTGACTAAAGGCTCGTATGATAATAGTGTTCACGATAAATTCGATGAACATTTATTCTATAGCCCAAAAAATTTACTATTTTCACTACAGCCAACCATAATCAAAAAAGAAAAACTAATAAAAATTTTTAAATACACAAAAGGGCAGAATATATGGCAATTTGAAGCTAATAGTAATTCGTTACTAGAGTTTTTAAAGTATCGTAGCTGCTATTATTATCAAGGGATTGAAAACAAAAGAGGACTGTACCATTGGGATAGTATAATTTATCCATACATAGCCACTGCTGTTGTGAAAGGTAAATGGGATTATCAATCATACCCTGAAGTTTTAAATAAACTTATGGTAGAGTACGAAATAGACCCAAACAAACGAGGAAAAAATGCATAAAAAATTATTTATTTTTGACCTAGATGGCGTGTTGGTGGAAGCATGTGATTGGCACAAAGATGCTTTGAATGAAGCACTTATGGAGATCTGTGATTTATCTATCTCTCAAGAGGAACACGTAACTACTTTTAATGGTATTCCAACTAGTCAAAAATTAAAAATATTAACAGAGAAAGGTCTTGTACCTATAGAAAGTCACCAACGTATAAATGACTTAAAACAAGAAAAAACTATAGAAATAATAGAGAAGCTGGCACACACCAGGCCTGAAAAAATTGAAATGATAAATACTATAAAAGAAAAAGGCCACACAGTGGCGTGCTACACCAATAGTATCAGAAAAACAGCTAACTTAATGTTGGATAAAACAGGCATAAAGAATATATTTGATTTCATTTTAACAAACCAGGATGTGGAATGTCCAAAGCCAAACCCAGAAGGGTACCTATTTTTGATGAAAAAATTTAATTTTGATCAAAATGACACTTTTATAGTTGAAGATTCACCAAAAGGAATAGAAGCTGCCACAAAAAGTGGGGCAAACGTTATTAAAGTGAGAAACTCTGATGAAGTAAATATCGAAACCATAAGGAACTTTATATGAAAATTTTAATACCAATGGCTGGAGAAGGAAGTAGATTTGTAAAAAAAGGATACACCTTTCCAAAGCCACTAATAGATGTGAAAGGTAAGCCAATGATACAAAATGTTGTTGAGAACTTAGATTTTGTTTCTGAATACATTTTCCTAGTAAGAAAAGAACATATCCAGAAATATAGCGGCCTTATTGATACTCTCCATAGGATAACAAATGGAAGCTGTAGGATAGTACAGGTCGATAGTCTAACTGAGGGGGCTGCGTGTACTGCGTTATTAGCTAAAAATTACATAGATAACGAAGAAGATTTGTTAATAGCTAACTCAGATCAGTTTATAGAGTATCAAAGACAAAATTTTATTTCTTTGAGAGAGATGACAGAGGTGGATGCTATTGTCTGGACGTTTAATGCAGTGCATCCAAAATGGTCTTTTGTGAAAACAAACTCTAGGGGTTACATTACCGAAGTGGCTGAAAAGAAGCCAATTTCTGATATTGCTACTTGCGGTATTTACTGGTACCGTAAAGGCTCAGATTTTGTAAAATATGCAGAGCAAATGATCGAGAAGGAAATCAGAGTTAATAATGAGTTCTACATAGCACCAGTTTACAACGAACTGCTAAAAGACGATAAGACTCTAGTTCCATTTTATGTTCATAAAATGTGGGGACTAGGAACCCCAGAGGATTTGACATATTTTAAGGAGAATTACAATGGATAGCGCAAACAGATATACAATGATGCAAAAAGGTCAGTATTACGGCGGAACCAGTAATCATTTAGATCATAATGACAACCCAGATTACTGGGGTGTTTTACTAGGAGACCTTAAGGACTCAAAGAAATGGAAAAATAAAGTCGCTTTGGATTTTGCATGCGGAAAAGGAAGAAATGTTTTTAACATGTCGTCTTTGTGTGAGTGGGAAAGAATTGATGGAATAGACCTTTCTCTTAATAATATTGCATATTGTAAAAGTAACTACAAAGATATTAACTCAAACTGGTACTGTAATGACGGAGTTAGTGTATCCAACTTAAACAGTGATGAGTATGACTTTGTTATGTCAACTATCGCACTACAACACATACCAGTATATGACATTAGGAGATCAATTTTACTTGATATTTTACGCACTTTGAAGCCTGGTGGCTTATTCTCTTTTCAGATGGGATTTGGAAAAGGGCTAGATGATCCATTCGGAAGAGAAAAAAGTTCATATTATGAAAACTCTTGGGATGCAACTGGGACCAATTCTATCCATGATGTAAGAATCCAGTCAGAGGAAGAAATAATCACTGATTTGAGAGAAATTGGATATACCAACATCTCCACGGTGATAAAAGATTCGTTCTCAGACAAAGGTCACTCTCAATGGATATACATCAAATGTTATAAGGATAATTTATGATATTAGTTTCCCATAGAGGGAATTACAAATCACCAAATGAACAAACAGAAAATACACCACATCAAATTTCTTCAATGTTAAAAATGGGCCTCGACGTCGAAATAGATGTTTGGCTTTGCGAAGATCAGCTGTTTCTTGGTCACGATAACCCTGAGTATAAAACAAGCTTACAGTTTTTACAAAATGAAAAATTATGGTGTCATGCAAAAAACTTACAAGCCCTAAGGATTATGGTAGAAAATAATGTACATTGTTTCTGGCACCAAGAGGATGATTATACACTAACTAGCAAAGGTTATATCTGGACTTATCCAAATCGCCCAATTTGTAGCAGATCAATTATAGTTTGTAAAACACTGGAGGACACTCTGAACTGTTACAAAGCGAATGTTCACGGTATTTGTAGTGATTATGTAGGAGTTTTAAAATGAAATTAGTTGTAATAACTGGGTGTTTGGGCTTAATAGGTCTTCATGTTACAAAAAGATGCCTTGCTAAAGGTTGGAAAGTTTATGGTATTGACAAATGCACATACGCTGCCAATATGAACTTCTTAGAAGACTTCAAGACCTTTGACAATTTTACTTTTATCAACGATGACATCGCGACACTAAAATATTTGCCTGATTGTGATTACGTAATCAATATAGCAGCAGAATCTCACGTTGGTAATAGCATTATCGAATCTGAAGATTTTATTCACACAAACGTTAATGGGGTTAAAAACCTTTTGGACTTGATCAGGAGAAAACCACAGAACGTTGATGATCAACCAATCTTTTTCCATTTTAGCACTGATGAGGTCTATGGAGACATCGAACAAGGAGAACATGTTGAGACTGACAATTTAAAACCATCAAACCCTTATTCCGCATCCAAAGCCGCATCTGATATGTTAATTTTTGCTTGGGCAAGAACTTATGGTGTTAAGTATTTAATTTTGCGACCCACAAATAATTATGGCATTGGTCAATACCCAGAAAAATTAATACCAATTTGTGTTAAGCATCTTCAAAGAGGCAAGAAAATTAGATTACATGATGAGGGTGAGCCGATTAGAAACTGGCTTCATGCAGATGACACGGCCAAAGCTGTTATAACAATCATAGAATCAGGAAAAACTAATGAAATCTATAATGTAGCTGGTGGTTTTGAGCAAAAGAATATCGAGACAACAAGAAAAATCATAGAGTGTTTCCACGGATCAGGCAAAAATTATATGGACCACTTAGATTTAGGCTTTAAAAGACCTGGCCAGGATGTTAGGTACGCACTAAGCGATGACAAATTAAGATTACTAGGGTGGAAACCCGAAAGGCAATTTGACGAAGAACTTCCTAAGGTTGTCAAGTATTACAAAAAGAACTTTAAATGGTAAACCAAGGAGAAAAAATGAACCATAAATTATCAAATCAAGCCGTCGGAGCAATTATGATGGCGCTTCAAAAATCCCTCATGGAACAATCGGACATCACTCCTGTTCTTCAAGGATTCAATGTGCAGGTGGACGACACAGGAGAACTTGTAATCGTTAACCCGCCAACTGTGAAGGCCCCTCAAGCCAAAGCAACGCCGACTATCCTCACCGGGGATGAGTGATGCCAAAGTATCACTACATGTGCAAAACTTGTGATACTGGATACTATATTTATCATGGTATGAACGAGGAGCACAACGAGTGCCTTCACTGTGGGGAGGAAACTATCCATAGAGTACCTGAAATGCCCTTTATTCGTCGCGAAACTAAGACGGAGAGTGGTAAGGTAGGGGACGAAGTTAAGAACGCTATAGAGGAAAATAGAGCGATTCTTGACGAAGCAAAGAAGAAGGCACGAAATAACAATTGGGAACCAAACACATGACACTAGAACTATGGCTCATATTTGCATTAATAATCTCACTCATTCTTAATGGGTTTTTGATCTGGTTTTCACGTGAGCAATCAACAAGAATTACCTATGTTTCTCAAAATATAGGGGATTTAGTTGAATTAGTTGCTAATTATCGTGATCATCTTAATGCTATCTATCAACTTGATACGTATTACGGGGACGAAAACATCCAACACCTTTTCGCCCATACGCGTTCTCTTCTCGACATTTTGGAAGAAGAGTATGCGGACGTATCATCATTGACAGATGCTTTAGAGATCGAATATTCCGAGGAGTCTGATCGTGAAGAAAAAGAAATCCAGGAGCAAAAACCCTATGGGGAGAATGTATTTTACGCAGGATCACGAGAACGCAATACTTAAGTATTGTGTCTCTGAAGACCGAGCAGAGAAAGAAGTATTATATGGAGATTGGATTCAACCAGCTTTTAACGAAATGGTTGATAAAATTGTATTCGCGTACAAGTTTACCTCTCTCCCAAACATTGACGAACTTAGAATGGAGTGCAAGGTATGGTTAACAACAATTTTAGACAAGTACGATCCGAACAGAGGCTCAAAAGCGTTCTCGTACTTTTCAGTTATCACAAAAAACTGGTTTATTCACAAGGTAAAAAAGAACACCAAACGTCTACAACGTGAAGTGCCTTATGAAGAAGCAGAGTTGGAACTTCAAACCAACTTTGTTGACCCAGGCGATCAATTCATCAAGGAGTCCATAAACACTGAGTTTTGGAATAACCTATGGGTAGAGATTGACACTTGGGATTCTGACTTTGAGAAAGAACAAGAGCGGAAAGTTTATGAGGCCGTAAAAATTGTTTTGTCATCTGTTGAAGAAATAGACATCTTTAACAAGAAAGCAATTTATCTTTACCTACGAGAAATCACGGGTATGAACACCAAGCAAATTGTGACTCAACTCAATAAAATGAGGGAGAGATACAGGGAGTTCAAGGTGGACTGGGATGACGGTAAAATCTAACTGAAACCTATTTAAATGTAAGAGCAATAGCGAAAAGCACATTAAAGAAGGCATTAAAAACATTGAAGATTACCGACAACTCACACGAGAGTTGCTTGATGATGCCATCAAGTGGCTTTCTGTGGATGAGGCCCGACACAATCAAATTGGTGGCGTTCTGGCAAAGTACGTAGAAACCCTGCAGAGGTCCAACGAACAGTTGGTCAAGTTGTGTGGCCTTATGAAAAAAGGCGAAAGCACTTCTGACGAATTGACCGATAAGGACTTCGCAGGGATTTTTGACGTAATACAGAATTCCGAGAAAGAAGATAAATGAGCATTTTGACACCCCAACAGGTACGTAATTTTTCTGATCGCTTAAGCAGTCGCGCAGACTTGTTTCAAGAAGCGTTCATTGATTCTGTTTATTCTGGGCTACCACAGGTGTTTGATGCAATTGTTCTATCAGATAATGACCCGCCAGACAGTGTGGGGACAAAGATTCAAGTTGGCGATACCACTTACGTAATACTTAGAATTAGACCAATAGGGATACATAACCTTATCTATCCTGACCCATTTTTGCCAAGTTGTGCAGACATTTCTAACAAACTTATTAATCTACATCCACAGTGTGTTATCGAGATGCCAGAAAACACTACAATCCCTAGTAGCGGAGATGTAATTGAGTGTCGCTTGATGAAAGAAGGAAACAGTCAACGTTCTGTAATTTTATCAACTAAAATAAAAACAAGAGTACCTGGCCAAAGAACCGTTCAACAACAAAGGAAGGCAGCCCAAGCTGCATTCTTGGGTCAAGCACCAGTGACAATTGGTAATCTTGGCCTACCTACGCTTGAAGGTGATCTAACTCCAATTAGTACTTGGGCAGCAACGAATTCTCAAAAAGAAGATGGAGCATTTTCTAAAGGTCAATGCCCGTCTGCTCTAACTGGTGTCTTTAAAGAACTGCCTAGAAAGACAACTACATTTTACAAATACTCTCGTGAAAATGTTGTAAACGCTATTGCCTCAACATCAGAAAAAGATTTTGTCAAAAAAACAATGTATGTATTTATAAGAAAAGAACAAGGTAAATTTAATTTCCCAAACAATAATGTGGCCGGTATACAAACTGATGGCCCTATGTTTGCTGGTACTAATTTGTCTGATTATGATTATCAAACTTGTTTTAGAGACAGCGGCAACGTATATAGAGCGTTTGCAGGCTTTAATAGTCTGGAGAAAGGTATGGCTGTGTTTGGAAAACAAATCGCTGCTAAATACCGAGGGAGATGGACAGCTTTAAATGGAACCAACCAGCAACAAGCAGAACAGTTAGTCAGGAATTACTACACTAGACCAGGCTGGAACCTTGCGTTGACAGAGGCAGAGTATCAAATTTTAAAGTCAACAGGTAAAGTTACAAGAGGCTCCACAGTTATCGAGAGAAACATACAAGTGGACGTTAAAAACTTTAAAAAATACATTCTAGAATTTGGTGCACAATGAGTAATAAAAAATTTGTAAATCTAGGCTCAGCCTACATAACAGGGTTTGATGAAAGAAGAAAACTATCAGAATCCCTACAGCAGGCCTATGATAACTTTGAAGTTAGCGCAAAGCCTGGAATCTTTCTTACCAAAGACGGAGAGGACTTACCTCTTTTCGGCCCTCAAATGCCGGTAGAGAAAGTACTGTCCAGAACAAGACTAAAAGGCAACCCAGCCGGTGGCCGTATCTTGTTCACAAAAGACAACTATGGGCCAATTAACTCTGGCCTTGGAGGCGGAGGAAACACCCAATGCGAAGCCATAGACATCGTTGTAGGCTCGCTTGGTAATGAACCCGACGTCTACACCTCGGAGATACAATCGCGAGCAAATTTCGCCTCTGACGGCGCTAGAATTTACCTCACTGAGCGTGGCGCAATTGATCATTACTTTGGTCTTTCATCCCCAACCCCAAGCATCTCATCAGCAATGAAATCCGGTATTGGAATCAAAGCTGACCATACTTATGTAATTGGTCGAGAAGAAGTAAGGCTCTTGGTTGGCCCAGGGAACTTTGCTCCCAACGGAAAAGCAGACTTGCTAGCGACCGGGCAACATTCTCAAAAGCCAAGGATTATTCTTGGAAGCACAACCAGTGATGATTACGAACCGGCAGTTCGTGGTACAGCCTTAAAGAACTATCTTAAATCAATGCGAGAGCAGATTGCCAAGTTGTTATCAAAGCATCAACAGCTTGAGACAAAACTGATACAGGTTGAGGTTGCTTTCGCTAGGCACTTTCACCAAGGTGGAGGCGTGGGGGTTGTCGTTGTGGCACCGGACCCAAGTGCAGCTGTACCACAAGCAATTCAAGATTTACCTAAATACTTTAAAGATACGCTAGGAAACATACAGAATAATTTCAATTCTTATGTTGACGAACTAAACTCTCTTGGTATCGCTGGTGATGATAACTCAACCATTCTAAATGGCACTAACGACATTTGTAGTACAACAGTATTCATAGGAAAATAACATGGCCGAAAAAGATTTCTCAAAATTCCAAAAAGATGTTTGCGATGATGTTCCTGCACCACCGCCGATAAAAAAGATTTGCCCGACTTGTATTACAAACCCAGACTACATTGAGCCAGACTGGAGAAACACTGTTAACAGACCTTATCTAAACGAGAAAACTTGTGAGTACACTTGCGTTGTTAGTTTAGATAGAAATGGTGATTACCTTACTGGTGCAGAGTTTAGAAACCCACCAAGAGGTCGCGAAGTCGCTTTGAGGCAATACATCGAGCCTGCTTTACGCTTAATGTTACGGGAGTTTGGTAAGCTTGAGGCCGATGCAATTATTTGTGCCTCGTTTCCTGGCCTTAAGCTTGAAGGACTAGCAGCAGAAGAATTGCTTGAACTTCAAAGCAACTACACTTTGGCTTATGAGAAAACTCTTGAAGGTATTAATGATGTTGATTTATCGGATGTCCCACTGACACAGAGAAATTCATGTCCGCCTATTGATAGAGTGATAGTGGATGCAACCAACTCAACTAATGCAGGAGAGAACAGGACAACCGAGGATGGTAATAGTTTTGAAGTGTTTGATGCAGCCAAGTTTGCAACAGGTCAGTATCCCGAGATTACAAACCCTTACGCCCTAGAGTTGTATGCGGTGGTTAGTGATTTTGACATTGACCCGTTTGAAAACTATCTCAAGGTTAAGGTTACAGTTCCAGCTTTTGTTTTTGATCAAGTCCCAAACAAGCCCAGCATTGAATTAAGCGGCGCTACCGATACTGTTTCGGAATTACGTTCTATTGATTTTGTTGAGTTTTTGTCCGAGGACCTTGGGCCTCAATTGACAAGGCTTTCAACAACACTTGGTATTTATGCTGCATACCAATCGCTCTTCTGGCGCAACCAAGATGGTTATCTAATTTTTTCTGACACTCAAGACGTGGAACCTCTTAGCGCTGAGGACACGCAGAAGGTTGATTACTATGCATCGGTCCAGAAATCAAAAATAGACCAGTTTAAAGATAAAATCCAGCAAATCATTGAGGCTAATGGGTATAAGCTTAGCAGTCTCCTTAGCGGCTTTGGCAATCGTGTTAGAAAAGTCAAGCTAGAGTTTAAAGATGGAGAAATTTACAAACTTAAGGCAATTAAGGTAGAGATTGATGGCTGTGGATATCGTAAATTAACTAACGGCTTTGATGCTTTCAAGGAGTGGTGTGATGAACACCCAACTACAATGCATTATGTCGCAAATCTAAAGAAGATTGACATGTCCTTACGTGCATCACAGTCTTATCCGTGGCTTGATTTTCTTGTAGCATACACCTATCCACAACTTTCCGTTATCTATGGAAAACTTAGTAACGAGAGTGTTGAACAAAATTTTGGAAGTTGCATTGCCAACAATGCAATTGATTATGCTGTTGAGTTGCGAGACACTATCTTAAATGATTCCGTTGATTTAATGAAGGCATTAGAATACGAATTCAACAATGTCTCTTGTTCAAGACCAGGCGATAAGCCAAAGCCCTTAAGCTTTTTTGATACTGCGGATAAAGTCAATGAAGTAGCGTACCAGACACAGTTTGATAAGTTTTTTGCACAAGACACGCTTCTAAAGTCTCTGATACCACCAGATACTTTGAAGTCATACAGTAAAAATTCAAACAGCACAGTGTTACAGAATTTAAAAGACTCACCTCAAGGCTCTCAAAGCAATTATGCCCTAAGTGTATTGAGTCTTTGCAATGTTAAGACCATCGGAATGAGTGCCGTTCGTTGTTTAATGTCAGGCACCACCTATGATGATGCTATGGATAAGCTTGTTCGAGTTGCGCTTGAGTCCATGAACATTGATGTGCTTGGATTTTTCATTGAAAATCTTCCACCTGCGGATCAAATCAAGATTCGTCAGCAGTATGAAAGAGACTTTGGCAACCTACCGTTGCCATGGGAAGCAGGTTATGATCCTGGTTCAATGTCGAACTCAAACCCTTATCAGAAATACAAAGATGGTAGTCTATCGCAAATGATAGGTGGTGCTAGCGTAGAGAAGCTTCTAGAAGAAAAAAGAGCCGAGATTCAAGAAATTATAGAAGAGATTAGTGGCTACGATAATGAATTTAATTTTTTCACTGAAGAAATACTAAAACTCGAGAAAGAACAAGTAGAAGCAGAAGAGTTGGGATTATCAATACGAGTTGATACCATCCAAGGTAGAATAAACGCCATAAACCAAGACTATCAATCTCTCTTGACTTCTAAAAATAATGAACTTGAGAACATCAAGGCAATTGAGGCAGAGATTAAAGATTTGGAAACAGGAAGTGCAGAACTTGCTTTGTGGAGAGCACTACCGGCTGCCGAAAAGAAAATGTTGTCTGATGCCGCAAATAGAGAAGCAAACGCACCAGAGAACACTCCTCCGGGTACTTATGGTAATGCACTAGGCTCTCTCCAAAAGACAGTTACAGCGGCTTACATTGACTACATGATGGACTCCCTACAGATCGATGTATTGCTCCA
>Ga0181410_1000893_pt1 | contig 12899 bp, 16 predicted proteins | sample 33SPOviralmetaG_FD_130112 | JGI IMG/M metagenome (GOLD analysis project Ga0181410, IMG submission 130112) | Marine viral communities from the oligotrophic San Pedro Time Series (SPOT) site, San Pedro Channel, CA, USA - 33 SPOT_SRF_2012-06-20 | ecosystem: Environmental > Aquatic > Marine > Strait...
GTCAAATGTACAACTTCAAGGATCAGCCAGACGGCTGCAATCAAGAGGAATTTCTGAACGTACCTGTGAACTATTCAAAACCTACAAAGATGGAGAGATCCTACGCCACTATTATTTCGACAGTACTGGAAAAGTTGTCGGGGCGAAGGTAAGGACTAAAGACAAGTCATTTCGATGTGAAGGAGAAGTTAGTTCACTATTCGGAATGCAGAACTTCAGACATAAGACAGCTAAAGATCAGAAGCTGATTATTGTTGAAGGTGAGATGGATGCTATGAGCGTCTATGAATGTCAACCTTGGCCGGTTGTCTCCATACCAAATGGAGCAGCTGCAGCTAAGAAAGCCATTCAAAATAACTATGAATGGATCAATCATTACGACAAGATTGTTCTATTCTTTGATAACGATGAGGCAGGCCAGAAGGCCGCTAAAGAAGCCGCTAGTGTATTACCACCTAGCAAGACTTTCATCGGCTTTCTAGACGATTACAAGGATGCTTCAGAAGCATTACAAGCTGGTAATAGTGAAGCAGTACGTCAAGTACTTAACTTTAATCATACTCAATACCAACCGGATGGCATTGTTGATGCCAAAACTCTTTTAGAGCTAGTAACTACACCTTCACCACCTTCAGATCATGACTACCCCTTTGACGGACTCAATAAGTTATTACACGGGATCAGATATGGAGAGCTTGTCACGGTTACTGCAGGCTCTGGCGTGGGGAAAAGTTCCATTCTCAGAGAGATATGTGCTCACCTTCTCAGCAAGGGAGAGCGGTGCGGTTACCTGGCGCTTGAGGAGTCAAACAGGCGAACTGCACTCGGACTTATGTCAGTCGCCGCTCGAAAGTCTTTACACCTCGGAGAACAACAACGAAGCGAGCTAACAGAGATCTTTGATAACACTGTTGCTAAATGGAACCTTCATTTGTTTGATGGTTTCGGTAGCTATGACCCTGACCATATCTACAACCGCATTGAATACATGGCGGCTGGACTAGATACAAAGGTCATCTTCCTTGATCACCTATCCATATTACTTAGTGGACTGGAAGGGGATGAACGTCGAATGATCGACACAACCATGACAAAACTAAGGTCATTGGTTGAACGAACAGGCATCGCATTATTTCTCGTATGTCACACAACAACACCACCTAATGGACAATCACATGAAGAAGGAGGAAGGGTACAGCTCCGAAGCTTGCGCGGAAGTAGGAGCATTGGTCAACTTAGCGACGCAGTTATTGCACTCGAGCGAGATCAACAGGGCGGATCTGAACGAGATGCTACGACAGTGCGAGTCCTTAAAAATCGCTATTCAGGCGAAGTTGGTGAAGCTTGCCAACTGAACTACGACTTAGAAACTTGTAAATTTAATGAAACAGCAACAACAGCAGAGTTCAACGCAACAACAGATTTTTAAACCTAACCCACCTACACCTGAAGCAATTAAGAAAGCACAGTTTGTAGATAAAACATACCAATGGACTAATGCTCGTATTCGATCTGGAAACTAACGGATTGCTTGATGATGTTACTAAGATCCACTGTCTTGTTATTTATGACAGTGAAGCTGATACAACCTGTATCTATAACGATCAAGGTAATCAAGAACCAATGGTCAGAGGTATTCAACGTTTAGAAGATGCTGATGTATTAGCTGGCCACAACATCATTGGTTATGACATACCAGTTATTAAAAAAATATATCCGTGGTTTGAGCCACTTGCATTTGTATTAGACACCTTACTTCTTTCACGTCTATATCACACAGACATGATGGAGATAGACAAGAAGCGCAACATAGAATACATGCCGCTTCCGTTATATGGCCGTCATTCACTAGAAAGCTACGGTCATCGTCTAGGTGAATACAAAGGCGAGTTCGGTAAGAGCACAGATTGGCAGGAATGGTCACCAGAGATGGAGTCCTACTGCGCACAAGACGTAAATGTAACAGTCAAATTATGCGACCACTTCCACAAATACCTGAGTGGGTCAAGCTAGAGCACGACGTTGCTCAGATATTAACTAATCAAGAAATACATGGATGGTATTTTGATGAACGCGCTGCATGGAAACTTGCATCGTCTCTCAGAACAGAACTTGAAGAAACTCATCAGCTACTACGTGACCGGTATCCTTTCGTTGCCGGATCAATATTTACTCCTAAACGAAATAATCGGACCCAAGGCTATGTCGAAGGTGCTCCATTTACACGCCTCAAAGAACTAAATCCTACATCCCGAGATCATATTGCATGGATATTAAAGACGCATCATGGTTGGAAGCCAACCCAGATGACAACTACTGGGAAGCCGATTATCGACGAGACTGTATTGAAGGAGATGGCTGCATCAGGTGGACCGTCGATTGCTTTGGAGTTTCTGAAATGTCTAGATATTACGAAGAGCTTGGGGATGATCTCCGAAGGCACCAACGCATGGCTCAAGCTATGTACGACTGCTAATCGGATACACCACCATTGTTCTGTTGCAACGGTAACGCACAGATGTGCCCATCGAAATCCAAATTTAGCTCAGTGTAAAAGTGATGATGAATTTAGGAAATTATTTACAGCATCGCCAGGTCAAATTATGGTTGGGGCTGATCTTAGTGGGATCGAACTTAGGATGCTCGCACATTACCTTGGACGATGGAGTCACAACTTTAGAGACACCTTACTCAATGGAGACATTCATCAAGTCAACGCAGATAAGGTCGGAGTTTCTAGACGACAAATCAAAACCATTAGCTACGCTTTTATCTATGGAGCAGGAAATCAAAAAATTGGTATGTCCTATGACCCTTTATTAAATGAGACGCAAGCTAAAAAGAAAGGTAAGGAGATTAGAGAGGCATTTGTTTCTGCAATTGATGGACTTTCAGAATTACTAGAAGCGATTAAAGAGGCAAGTAAAAAGGGTTATATCAAATCAATAGACGGTCGGCACATCATAGTTGACAGCCCACACAAAGCATTGAATATGCTTTTGCAATCATCCGCGGCTGTAATAGCAAAACGGTGGATGGTTATTACAAACGAAACTATTAAACAAACTGGGTTGTGTGCTTCACAACTCGCCTTTATACATGACGAATTACAATACGAATGTTCCCCTGAACAGGCAGCTGACTTATCAGCATCCCTGGTATTTAGCAGTCTCGCAGCTGGAGAATACTACAAGTTACGTATCCCCATCGAAGCGGAAGCAAAACAAGGGAGAGACTGGTCAGAGGTCCATTAATGAAACTACTCATTGATGCAGACTACATAGTCTATAAAGCCTGCGCTGGAGCAGAAGAAGATATTGATTGGGGTGATGATGTCATTACTGTAGTCAGTAAGTTCTCTGAAGCAATGAAAAATGTTGAGCGTGACCTAACTAAAATCAAAAATGAATTTATGTGGGATACGCCAACACTAATTCTTTTCTTCAGTGACTCTAAGAATTTTAGGAAGAAAATTTATCCCGATTACAAGGGGCATCGAAATCGTAAGAAGCCTTGTGGATACAGAAAAGTTATCACACAGCTAGCAGAACGCTATGAAGTCATCAAACTACCAACACTGGAAGCAGATGATGCTATGGGTATTTATGCAACAGCTAACATTGATAATATTATTTGTAGTCCTGACAAAGATATGCGGCAGATACCTGGAAAATTATTTGATATGAAAGAGTTGACTACCATTGACCCTATAGAGGGTGCAAGGTGGCACCTAATTCAAACACTTGCGGGAGACCAGACTGATGGCTACAGCGGTGTTCCTGGTATTGGAATCAAACGAGCAGTAGCTTTGTTTGAAGAGCACGGCTACACATGGAAAACAGTAGTCAAAGCTTTTGAAGACAAAGATCTAACAGAAAATGATGCGCTCATGAATGCACGCCTAGCACGAATCCTAACTTGTACAGACTATGACCCAATCGAACACGCCGTCATTCCTTGGACCCCCAGCGCCGATTATAGAGCCGACAGTAGAGCAAGCATTCAAGTTAAGGAGACTTGAAGACTTACTACCAAAGGCAGATAAAGAAGACATCATCACATTATTTATGGCGTTACAACGTCAAAACTTTGCTCTTTGCAATACCGTATCCAACCTAGTTAAACTATGGCCAAATCACCTGCCTACTACACAAGAGGTTCCATCGAATGTTGGGACTTCATCCGAGACCAACAGCTAAATTACCATTTAGGCTGTGCTGTGAAGTATATCTGCAGAGCTGGATACAAGATCAGCAAAGTATCAGATATAGAAAAAGCAATCCACTATTTACAGAACGAACTTGACAACACCTTACTCGACTCACCAAACATTGATGGATCAGGCGGAGGAATTCCGGTCTGCTTACAATCTTACGACGAATGGGAATCAGAAGCCAATTCAAAAGGCTTTGATCGATGAAGAGTGGAGTGAATTCCACGAGGCATATTTTTTAAAAGATGATTGTGAACAACTTAAAGAGTTAGCAGACCTTGTGTATGTTTGCTTCCAAATGGCTGCGTCCCAAGAATGGGATCTAGATGAAGCCATGCGTCGTGTACACAAATCAAACTTGTCGAAGTTAGGAGAAGACGGTAAGCCCATTTACAGACCTGATGGCAAGGTTCTAAAAGGACCAAATTATGCACCACCAACCCTAAAAGATTTGACAGACAAATGACTAATGCATACGGCACAAAGGAATTTTACGCCGAGCATTTTGCAGACTTGATTGCTGATGTTCAACACGACTCACCTGAAATTAGTGACAATTTAATTGCTGGCTTCCTGTTAGCAATAGACGACTGGCGTCAGTATCACGTTAAGCAAATTCTGGAACTAGACAGAGTTGAGTTTAACGCAACCGACAATTTGAAACAATTTAACAATGACTAATTTAATCGCCCGTACAGGACGGGTACAATCTTGGATTGATGATCCAACAGGACGACTTCCTGTCAGCTGCACTGTATTTGTAGTTGAAAATGAAATGGAGGGCCCTAATGGTATTGAGGCCAGCTGGAGATTTGCTTCACATGCTCTGAGGTATGGAGCAGGTTGTGCTATCCACCTAGATAAACTTGACCCTAAAGGTCATGTCAGAGAGTCAGGTGTTACTGCATCTGGCCCTGTAAGTTTTGGTAAAATATATTCTTCACTAAATGAGATTTTACGACGGGGTGGGCATTATAAAAATGGTGCAGTTGTTCTCCATATTTCGCTCAATCACCCCGATGCTCTTGACTTTATTACTACTCCTAGATCGGAATTACCTTGGGTCAAGCGATGCATCAACATCACTGAAGAGTGGTGGAAGGATTGTACGTTTAAGGAAAAGCTCCTTCATGGAATCAAGTCCGGAGACATCTGGCTAAACAAAGTTAAGTACGACAATGAAGGAAACAGAATTAGAGGCAACGTATGCCTGGAAGTTTATTTGCCCTCACGCGGAACATGCTTGCTTCAACATGTCTCTTTGGGTGCCTGTGAGTTCGGGGATATCCCGCGAGCTTTTGTTGAAGGTATGCAGGAATTGTGTGCCCTCCACTCTAGAACTGGCGTTGGCAATGATGGGGAATACCTCACACCAGAAGTTGACAGACAAGTTGGACTTGGAATGCTCGGACTTGCCAATCTCTTACGAAGGTACGGAGTAACCTACGAAGATTTTGGAAAAGCACTTGAACAATATAACAATGGTGAAATTATCCACTCCCCTGCTTATGAACTTGTCTCACAATTTGCTTCAGGAATTGACCAAGCAGCCTCAATCGCTCGGGCTAATGATATGGTTCGCGCCTTTGCTATCGCTCCAACCGCCAGTTGCAGTTATAGAAGCTTGGATCTGGATGGCAATACTTGCACACCAGAAATCGCTCCACCTATCTCGCAGACAGTCGATCGCGACTCGGGTACTTTCGGAGTACAAACTTATAACTACGGTGACGTAGAAATTGCATCAGAAGTGGGTTGGGATAATTACAAACGTGTAGCAGATGGCATCATGACAATGCTTGATCGCACAGGACTTCTTCACGGTTATAGCTTCAACTCTTGGAGTGATGTAGTGACCTACGACAATGCGTTCGTGGAAGAGTGGCTTAGGTCTCCGCAAACAAGCCTCTATTACTCATTACAGGTAATGGGAGACACTCAAGATAAGACCGATGCATATGCTGCACTAGATGCAGAAGATGTAGAGAATTATTTGGAGAACATATTAAATGAAGAACTTACATGTGACTGTCAAGAATGAACCCTTACGAGAAACTACAAAACAGGAAAAGAAAGTGGACACCAGTCCAGACGACTGCCGGATTATGCAAGGCAGGGGCGGAAGAGACGGTACGCCGTGCTCTTGCGTTGCGACACATGGAACTACCTGTGGGAGATTTTATACGTGATGGATTGGCTACCGACGTACCAAAACTATCGCGGGAGTTATTGGAATCCAATGTCAAGGATGAAGAAAACCACGACTTGGCACTTGGTTACATTGCCAATTCTTACGGGATTGATGAAAAAGCTGAATCGGAAGCTCTCCGGCTCAGGGAAGCTTGGACTTCGCATCCGGATCATACGATCCTCAAAGCGATGGTTGCCGAGCGTGCAATATTCTTCGTACTTCTACCATTCTTCCGCGCTAATGGTGACGCTGGAATGCGAACAGTAAGTGCAGATATAAGTAGAGATGAACAAATTCACGTTGCTGCCAATAGTCTTGTTTGTCGCGAGTTGGGGCTTACTGTCAGTCCTAGTCTTGATAAACTCCGCAAAGCAACTATCAATTGGGTAATGCAGCCGCTAGGTATTAATACTACTGATAAATATTTGGATAAAAAATTTTGGCTAGATTCTAGTGATCGCCTGATGTATGAAGGCAAAGCTCCTGAGCTTTCTTTCACCAAAGCAGCCAGAGTTCCAGCATTCTTTGAGCACTCAAATGTCAACTTACCTCAGTACGCTTGAAACCGTGGGTATGCAAACCCGTGGTTTAGTACATCAATTAGAAGAAACGTTTCCACCAACAAACCCTAATCCAGAAGATACAATGGAAAAGATTATGTTTAGGTCTGGACAGCGTAGTGTTGTCGAGTGGATAATTAATTATATGGAGGATAATTAAAGTGTTATACAGACAGCGATCTGAACAGATCAATAACTTATACCGTACTATCTACAAAAGAAATGCTCATGCTGATGAAATTTCAGGTTGGATGGGTAGTGGACAAAATATACCAACGATCAATCAAAATCTACAGACAAGTTTTGATAGAGATGGTGATCAATTAGCACAGAATCTACGAGCCAGTCTTCAGATCCAACCAAACACACCACCTACTACACCTACTACTCCTACTGCTACTCCGGCACCTGCTCCTAGCAGTACCCCTTCACTCAGAGACCAGATCAACAGTTCATATATTGAGCATTACAACAGAAATGCTGATCCTGAGGAGATTGAAAACTGGATAGGGACTGGTCGTACTAGCAACAACATTAACGAATTACTTCAACGAAGTTTTGCTAGAGATGGTGAGCACTTAGGAAGAAATGAGGTAGCCGCTCTTCAGATTCAACCAAATGGTCCAACACTTTCAGCCAGAGAGCAGATCAACAATTCGTATATTGAGCATTACAACAGAAATGCTGATCCTCAAGAAATTGAAAACTGGAGAGGGACTGGTAAACCTACCGACGTAATTGACCAATTGCTTCAACAAAGTTTTGCTAGAGATGGTGAACACTTAGGACAGGCTGAGGTAGCCGCTCTTCAAGTTCAACCAAATGTTCCAACACCAAGTGAGCCTGAACCTAATCCTGTTGCAGTAGACCAAGAAACTCAAACAGGAGTAGTAGATGACAAGCAGGTTGAACTTGATGGGATAATAGATGCTTTAAATTTACGGATCGAGGGACTCGAAGGTCAATTACAAACCCAAGGAACCTCCTATAAAGATCTTTTAGATAGTCAAGCAACGACCTTAAGTACAACTCTTGCTGAGCAGAATACGGGGCATCAAAATGCCATGAGAGAGTTAGGCATAGGATTCGATAAAATTCTTAGTGACAGCACTGATGCAAGTGACGCTGTAATTGGTGGTTTACGAAATGACATTCTCGGTTTAAATACTACAATGTCAGATAATGCAGCTGCGAACCTTGAAAATATCCGCGGTCTAACCGAATCATTTGATACACGATACGCTGCTCAAGAAGCTAATAATCTTGGTTTTATTGAGAATTTAACTAATTCATTTAATGACCGTTACGATACTCAAGGTGAATTATATGCCAATAATCTTTCTAACTTGAGAACTGAGCTCACTGGAGCAATGCAATCACAGGCAGGTATATATGATGATAGAATCCTGAATATGCAAAATGAATATAATACAAACAGTATGGCACAAGAGCAAAGATATATGGATAATATTCAAACTATGACGAACACCCACGCCGAGCAACAAAGACAGCTTAGAGACACATTAAATTCCCAAGCTAATCCTCATTCAAGACAAACTCAAGTTGGTGTACAAGCACCTAACGCTCAGGGTCAGGCTGGTGCCGCAATGCTCCAGGCTAGAGGAACTAAAGGTACATTTAATCGTCAAGGCTTACGCATTCAAGGACTTAATATTTAAATTAAATGTCAGCAAGAACAAGGTATGACTATTTAGCTAGCGATCGTTCCCAATTCCTAGAAGAAGCACGTCAAGCATCAGAACTAACCCTTCCATATTTAATCCGTGGACATGAAGAACACATGTCAGGTATGAAAAACCTAAAGACTCCTTACCAATCGGTTGGAGCTAAAGGATGTGTGACATTAGCAAGTAAGCTGATGTTGGCACTACTGCCTGTACAAACAAGTTTTTTCAAGTTACAACTAGACGAAAGCCAACTCGGTGAGGAGTTTCCTCCTGAGATGAAATCAGAACTTGATCTCTCTTTTGCAAAAATAGAGCGAATCATTCTGGAATCTATCTCTGCATCTGATGACCGAGTAGCTGTTCACCAAGCATTACTACATCTTGTAGTTGCTGGTAACGCTTTAGTTTATATGAGTAAGTATGGACTCAAGGTATATCCTCTGAATCGATATGTTGTAGAACGGGATGGCAACGGTCAAGTAATTGAAATAGTCACTAAAGAACGTATTGCAAAACAACTCATCGAGAATCAATTACCTAAAGAACTATTAGATAAAGATCCTCCTAGTGATGAGTCTTCATATGATGATGACGTAGATGTGTACACACATATTAAACGTGATAACAATCGCTTTGTATGGCACCAGGAAGTCAATGGTTCTGTGCTTAAAGATTCTAAAGGTAAAGCTCCAATCAATATCAATCCTTGGATTCCTTTACGGTTTAACACTGTGGATGGTGAAGGCTATGGACGCGGAAGAGTAGGTCAGTTTATTGGTGATCTTAAGTCACTAGAGGGACTTTCTCAGGCACTCGTAGAAGGCTCTGCAGCTGCTGCAAAAGTAGTCTTTACAGTATCACCTTCAAGTACAACTAAGCCCTCCACTCTGGCCTCAGCAGGTAATGGAGCAATCATTGCAGGACGTCCTGATGATATAGGCGTAATTCAAGTTGGAAAGACAGCTGACTTCAGGACTGCTTATGAAATGGTAGGGACTTTAGAACGTAGGCTTAGTGATGCATTTCTGATCATGAATATTAGACAGTCAGAACGAACTACAGCAGAAGAAGTTCGCATGACTCAGATGGAATTAGAGCAACAGCTCGGAGGTCTATTCTCTCTGCTTACTGTTGACTTCCTAGTCCCTTATCTAAATAGAAAACTAGCAGATGCACAGAGAAAGGGAGAGATCCCTAAGATCCCTAAGAACATTGTTAAACCTACAATCGTTGCAGGTATCAATGCACTGGGTCGTGGGCAAGATCGAGAAAGCTTAGGACAATTCCTAACAATTCTTGCACAAACACTTGGGCCTGATGCTATTGCACAATTTATCAATACAGATGAAGTAATTAAACGTCTGGCTGCAGCACAAGGAATTGATGTTTTAAATCTGGTTCGCAGTATGCAAGAAATACAGCAGGAACGAGCTGAACTTCAACAACAACAGATGCAAATGCAGCAACAACAGATGCAAATTGATGCTATGAAAACTCCTGCTATGGATCCATCAAAGAATGGTGAATTACAGGCACAAGAAATGGCAATGGCACAGCAGCAACAACAACCACCAATTTAAAAAAGTAATATATGGCAGAAGTAATGTCAATGCTCTCTGATGAAAATAATCAGGGAGAACTAAATGCAGATGAACAAGAGTCTCTGCAGATTGGAGAAGAAATGGAGCAGCAGCAAGAAACTATGCTTGCTGGTAAATATAAAAATGCTGAGGAGCTTGAAGCTGCTTACATTGAACTCCAAAAAAAACTAGGTAACCCTAAAGAAAGGGAAGAACTAAAAGAGGAAACACCTACTGTAGAGTCTGAAGACAAAGCACAAGAGAAAACCGAAGAGTCATCTACCGACCCAACTTTATTTGAACGTCTTTATGAAGAGTCTCAAAATGAATTTACAGATCAAACCCTAAAAGAACTTGCCCAATCTAGACCACAAGATTTGGCCAAGATGTACTTAGAGTATAGGCATAGTAATGAACCTAAAAAAGCAGAGCTTAGTGAGTCAGATGTATCTACACTAAAAAACTCTGTTGGTGGTGAGAAAGCCTATACTGAAATGTTGGAGTGGGCTGGTCAAAATCTCAACGAAAATGAGATTAAAATGTATGACTCAGTAATGGAATCTGGTAATCCTGGTGCAGCATACTTTGCTATGCAAGCATTAAATTACCAATTCAAAGACTCTGTTGGTGTTGAAGGTAATTTGCTTCAAGGCAAGGCTTCAACAAATAATAAACAAGGCTTCAAGAGTCAGGCAGAAGTAGTAAAAGCGATGCAAGATCCGCGCTATGACAGAGACCCTGCATACAGACAGGAAATCATGGCAAAACTTGAAAGTTCAGACGTTAATTTTTAAACAAACAACCCTTATTTTTATAATGAAAAAATTTATCACAATTCTCTCTACCCTTGCTTTGGGTACACCTGCACTGGCTGGTCCTTATGTCAACGTAGAAAACAATGCAGGCTTCAGTGGTTCAAACTTTAATGGACATGCGACAGATTTTCATCTAGGTTATGAGAACAGTGCAAGCTTTGGTTCATACTACGTACAAGCTGGACCTACTATTTTTGCACCTGATGGTGATGATGCAGAGACTCGCCTGACAGGTAAAGTCGGCGGTTCTATTCAAGCTACAGAGAATGTCTCTATCTATGGAGAACTAGCTGCATCATTCGATTCAGACGTAAATGATTACGGTACAAAGGTCGGAGTTAAGTACAGCTTCTAATGAACGATACACAAATCTGGCCACATGAACCTCGGATGGAAGTAATGAACGGAGTAGATCAAGGACGACATGCAGAGCGATTGAATGGTCGCCTAGCAATGCTAGGTGTCATCGCTGCACTAGGTGCTTATGCAATGACAGGACAACTTATTCCAGGTATTTGGTAATGGCTAAAGGGCTATATGCAAACATCCACGCCAAGCGTGAACGCATTAAAAAAGGCAGTGGTGAATCAATGAGGAAGGCTGGAGCCAAAGGTGCTCCTACCGCAGCCAACTTTAAGCGGTCTGCAAAGACAGCAAAGAAAGCTAAATAGAATTAATGGAGGGTGCAATTCCCTCCCTAGCTCTAGACAGCCAAGTCTTAAAAATGGTCTTACTTACTAGAACAAAAACACATGAACTACTATTTAAATGACCGCTACAATTACGCTACAAAGACAACAGAATACTTGGAATAACTTCTGTGACTGGGTAACCAGTACTAACAACCGACTGTATGTTGGATGGTTTGGAGTCCTTATGGTTCCAACACTACTAGCAGCTACAACTTGTTTTATTATTGCATTCATTGCAGCACCACCCGTAGACATAGATGGCATTCGTGAACCAGTTGCAGGATCGCTCCTGTACGGAAATAACATTATATCGGGAGCAGTTGTCCCGTCTTCAAACGCTATCGGACTTCACTTCTACCCAATCTGGGAAGCAGCAAGTCTCGATGAATGGCTTTACAACGGTGGACCATTTCAACTGGTCGTCTTTCACTTCCTTATCGGTATCTACGCTTACATGGGACGCGAATGGGAACTTAGCTATCGACTCGGAATGAGGCCCTGGATTTTTGTTGCATACTCCGCACCCGTGGCAGCAGCATCGGCTGTCTTCCTTGTTTATCCCTTTGGACAGGGTTCTTTTTCAGACGCTATGCCTCTTGGCATTTCCGGTACTTTTAATTATATGTTGGTATTCCAAGCCGAGCACAACATCCTCATGCATCCCTTCCACATGTTGGGAGTTGCTGGTGTATTTGGTGGAAGCTTGTTCTCAGCTATGCATGGATCTCTTGTTACGTCTTCCCTTGTACGTGAGACAACTGAAACAGAAAGTCAGAACTATGGTTATAAGTTCGGACAAGAAGAAGAAACTTATAATATTGTTGCAGCCCATGGTTACTTTGGTCGCCTCATTTTTCAATATGCGTCTTTTAATAATAGCCGTAGCCTGCACTTCTTTCTCGCTGCTTGGCCTGTCGTGGGTATCTGGTTTACTGCTCTTGGGGTTAGTACTATGGCATTCAACTTAAATGGCTTTAACTTTAACCAGTCCATTCAGTCATCCGATGGTCATGTCCTAAATACTTGGGCAGACATCCTGAACCGTGCTGGTCTTGGTATGGAAGTAATGCATGAACGTAATGCACATAACTTCCCACTTGACTTGGCATCAACACAATCAACACCAGTTGCCTTAGTAGCACCAGTTGTTGGTTAAGTGA
>Ga0181410_1000894_pt1 | contig 12898 bp, 16 predicted proteins | sample 33SPOviralmetaG_FD_130112 | JGI IMG/M metagenome (GOLD analysis project Ga0181410, IMG submission 130112) | Marine viral communities from the oligotrophic San Pedro Time Series (SPOT) site, San Pedro Channel, CA, USA - 33 SPOT_SRF_2012-06-20 | ecosystem: Environmental > Aquatic > Marine > Strait...
CTAGGGTCATTAAACAAACTCTTAACATTGTTTACCATTGTTTGATAAGTACTCTGTATGCCCTCTCGGCGTCTGTCACCTAGAATTTCTTCTACGTTGTCAGGAACTTTAAAGTAGTCGTTAGCAGAGTCACCGTACTGTTCTCGTGTTGTAATGTAATCTTTGTAACTAGGTTCCACGGTATTGATGTTGACACGGCCCTCAACGTGATCCGTAATTTGACCCATGTCGTAACCCTGTCGATACATCTCTTCAATCGCGTTGTTACGGGCGTACATCTTTTCTTGGTAATCGTATGCTGTTGTACCAGTACGAGATTCAAAATGGCTACGTCCAGTGAGGTCACCACCCGCTCGCTTATCTAAACGTCCTCTAAGAGCCGCCTGCCAACTCTGATTAGGGCCAGCACCAAAAGAAGGCGTATAGTTATACATATCTTTAACACCTCCAAAAAGACTTCCAAAACTATTAGTGTAGTCTTTAGAAGGGTCCCAATAGTTTGCAGCGGCGAACTCTCTTTTATCTTTTAAATAGTTTTCCTGCATTGCTGTGGCTGTTTCGCCACCCATTTCAATAAACTCTTTAGTGCCATCAGGCCGAGTAATCTCTTGGTGCCATTTACCATTTATCATTTTAATCATTATACAAAGTCCTCAAAAGCGCCGCCGCTTAAAATACCTTTGCTTAAGTAGTTTGTAATAGGAAAGTCAATCCTGTTTACTACTTGAGCGTCTGCTGTAATATCCCCAGTAAACATTCCGGTTTTTTGTTGTGAGGTGGGTGGACTAAAGCCGCTACTTAGGCCCGGAAAATTTAAATCAATGTCTATATCTGGTCCTTCTATTTTTGGTCCTTCTATTTTTAAACACTTTCCGTTCTCGTTACGAAAACCTTCTGGACAAGTAATTTTAGGAATCTTAACACAACCTTTGCCATCACCATTGTCTATAAATCCATCAGGACAAATATCTACTTTAGGAATCTTAACACAACCTTTGCCATCACCATTGTCTATAAATCCATCAGGACAAATATCTGGCCCGCCTATAGTTTCAATACACTCACCTAATTGTGGGTCCCAAGAGAAACCGTCACCACACAACTCAGGAGGTTCAATGCAGATACCATCTTCATCTCTGTCCCAACCATCAGGACATTTAGTACTTACTTCAGGAATCTTAACACAACCTTTGCCATCACCATTGTCTATAAATCCATCAGGACAAGGGTTAGGAATATTTACTTCAGGAATCTCAACACAACCCTTGCCATCACCGTTGTCTATAAACCCATCAGGACAAGGGTTAGGAATATTTATATTACACAACTTTGGGAAACTTTCGCAAAAATTAGGTATAGCAAATAAATCTCCCTCAAAGCCCAACTCTGGCAACATCGGCAACAAAAAGTCTAAAGAACCTCCTTCATCAAAGAAACCGTATATGGCTTGTAACGCATCAGTTTCACTCATGCCTCCAGCAAGTAAGGCATCAAACCCATCAGATACTAATCCTTGCAAAGACTCTGTGCTAATGTTCGTAGTACCTTCTTTAAATAAGTTGTCTACATCTAATCCTTGATCTGCAAGAGTGTCTTTAATCCACTGGTTAGTGTAGGCTTCTCCCCAACCACCAGCAGCATTAATAGCTATTCCTTCTAAATCTTCACCGGAAACAGCGCCTGTTAGTACGCCTTCCACAATACCAAGAGCTTGGTCTAGCGGTATGTTAAGAAGGTCAGAAAGATACTGCCCTTTTTCAATACCCCACGTTCCTGCTGTTCCTACTACCTCTCCGTTAACTACCCAACCACCGTATGTGCCGGGAGTTGCTGCTTGTAGATCATCAAAGAAACCACCAATGCCGCCTAGCACCCCTGCCATAGCTACTTGACCAAAATCTACACTACCTGTAGCAATGCCCTGTGTTATTACAGATCCAGCAGCACCAGAAGCGACACCACCAGCAAAACCCCCACTAAAACCTGCTGCACCTGCAATCTGCGGGCCCATTATATAGCCTGTCATTGCCGCAGCAATCAGTAAACCCCAATCAGGCCCATCAACTTTAACTGTCTTAGTGTAGCTAGAACCGTTCCACTGGAAAACGTCACCGTCATCGTTCCGGAAGTCGTTAGGTATACCGTACTTCTCCATCAACGCCACCTGAACGGGGTTGTTAATCATCGACATGAACTGCTCGTTGCGCGCGTCGCTGTTCAGCTTGCGAGTACCAGCGCCAGCGCTCTTAGCGCCACCGGAGGCCTTCAGCCCACCGGCTCCTTTGATCGCTTCGTCTCGGGCCGCTCGGCCGGCCGCGCCTACGGAATCTCCGTCAGACAACTCGCCAGCGTCGATGAGGTCTTGGCGTTCCGTTAGATAGCCCCAGTAGTTATCCCAGTCCGTCTGCTCCTTGAGGTAGCCCATGCCTTCATCGGCGTCCCACGCCGCACGGATCTCCGCTTCGGTGTAGTAGCCTCCAGTGTCCGAAAGCAGCTCGCCTTCGGGAGTAGATGCGCTTACGTCACCAAGCTCACTAGGCTCGACCCAATAATACAAACGCTCGCCTTCGTCATTGTAACGAGCGTTATCAACAACCTCTTCAGAATCTGCTTGTGCTGTTGTATCTGTAAACAAAGCACCTTCTTGAGTAGTATCTTGAAGTATGTCTAACTCTTCGTCCATCTACTTTTTCCCCTTTAGTGCTAACAACTTGTCAGCACCACGAATACCAAATGATGCAGATACTGCCATGAATAACAAATACTGATACCAATCAGGAAGCCTGTTAAGCTCGCTGAAGGCAAGACCAATGCGGTCTATAATCTCTACGTCATTCATCCCAATACCCCACATAAGCGCAACCACGGGCGCTGAGAGCAACAAAGTAAACCACTCGTCCTTCCACGATGTTGCACTGGCAGACGCCATAAGCTGTTCCCAAGACGCAGTGTTCTGTATTACCTGCATCTTAGCTGTGTGTACAGCAGCCTTCTCTTCAGCCTTGTTCTTAAGGACTTGCCCGAGGAGGCTAGTAATTGGCGATATGAGCGCCTGCCACATATTAAGTAACTATCTTCAGTGTTCCAGAGTCATTCCAGATGTCTCCAGAAGACAAGCCAGCAGAGGACGTAGGAATGTTAGCGATGTTAAGGGTGTTATCCTTAAGAGTCATCGTGTTTTCAGTACCGTCATCATCGTTTTTCATTATTAACTGACCGTTGTTTTTTAGTGCTATGCTTCCTGCAGCATCGTTTACTAAAGTAAAACCGCCTAATGCACCTTCTCCTGTGGAAATTGTAGCGTTTGACGCGCCACCAATAAACCTTAATTTTGGGTTTTTGGAATCTTGCGCTTGGCGTGTAGACTCAATAGCTAGTGTAGGGTCCGTTGTTGTTGACGGGCTTTTCATGTGAAAATCGTAAGACGGAGACGTATTGTGTATTCCTACGCGTTTGGGTTTAGTACCATCAGCGTCTACGCGAAAAGTGTCATCTCCTACGCTAAAATCGTTAAAACAAATAAAATTACCGTTACTGTCTACCTGAGCATCAGGATTGAGAATATCAGCAGAGCTTGTCAAAAAAGCAATAGTAGGCCCGTCCAAAAAAGCAGAGCCAGATGCGGCATGAATCCCCGTACCAGACCCTAGAAGTTGTGACAGTCTGTACCCTACGTAGCCTTGCTGAGAGCTATTTGCTTGAAATTTTACCTTTATGCTATCAGCCGTAGTAGCAAGTCCGTCCGAATTAATCGTAAGGCTTACGTTGCCTATGCCCATTACGGGAGCCTTAGCTACCTCAAGAGTGTCGCTTGGAGACGCCGTACCTATGCCAACTTTGTCATTTGTAGTGTCTACCTTAAAAACACTAGTATCTACAGTTACATCACCTGTAGACGTAAGGCTCGTGGCCGTGACGCCTGTAAATGTACCAGAAGAAGTAGCTGTAAGAGATGAAAATGTACCATCAGAGGGAGTTGTAGATCCGATAGTAGTACCGTCAATAGCACCGCCGTTAATGTCTACGGTTGAAGCACTATCAAACTTGCTAGAAATAGCAGTAGCAATATTATTAAACTCTAAGTCAAATTCATTACCTTTTAAAATCTTTTGAGAATCCGTGATCGGAGCAGTATCTTTTGCGGTAAAGTCAGTTGTTTTACTATAGTCAGTCATTATAAGTTACCTTAATAAATATCCTATTGCTGATGCAGCCGTTGCTACACCGATCCAAAAGAAACGCTCTCCTGATTTGACAGAGTGAGAGTTAGCTAGTACTTCAGTTGTTAGATGTTGAATATCATCTTCTTGCTCGTCTAGACGCTTCTCATGTCTATCCATACGCTTGAACACAGACAGCATCTGCTCTTCTACACGAGCAATTTGAGATACCGCTTCAGTCAGCTTGTCTAGCTTCTGCTCAATTCTGTCTAGTCTGTTGTCTTCTACCATCATTACAACGCCTTTAATCTGGCTGTACTACCATGTATATATATTTGCTGTCTTGACCGCTACCTGTTGTAGTAATACGAATAGTGCTTTCTACTTTAAAAGGAGGTCCGTTGTAAGGCACAGCACGATTTCTAGAACTGGCGTCAGAGTACTCTTGACCGTAGCCCTGATTGTCAACGCCTGTTATAAGGTTTCCGGGCCACTCGTTTAGAATGGCTCCCATATTAACTCCGTCTAGGTATACAGTAATATAATTGTCATAGTACGACTGCGTTCTAGTAGCGCCAATACTAAACAAGTAACAAAACGTCCCTGAAGGCAAAGTAAGAGTTATATCGCTTGCTGTTGATGTAGAGCGGTAACTGCCGTTTTTTATAGCAAAACCGCTGATAGTAGGCTGTGCGTAAGGTACTAACACTGTCCAGTCCTCCGGTAAAGAAGCCCCGTAATATTCGCTAAAAGACGCTTGTGCGCCGTCTGCTTTTCCTATCATACTACGGATAGCTTCGTTGTTAATGTCTGATTGAGCGAGGCTAGTGCCTCCAGCCTCTACATTAATTTGATTTAGGGTTAGTTGCCCGCTAGTCGGTAAGGGCATCAGTCACCTCTTCAGTCACCTCTTCAGTCACCTCTTCAGTCACCTCTTCAGTCACCTCTTCAGTCACCTCTTCAGGTACTTCTATTACTTCAGGTTCAGGAGGATTGTCTCTTTTGTCAGCTAGATAGTAATAAAGTGACGAAATCATAATAACAACGTCATTATAGGTAGCCGAACCAACAACCTCTCCGGTTTCTAGGTTTAACAAGTTAAAATCTTCAGCAAAGTCTTCTACTGTTGCGCGTAAAGATGATCCGTTAAAGCCCTGACCTATACCGTCTACAACCCACTCTTCGTTAAAACGGATAGACGGAACGCTATTTAGTTCATTAGCAATGCCAACACCAAGCGCCCTCATATATACCGTTGCTGTTTTATTTCTATATTGCATTCTTTAAAGCCTCCACTTCTGCTCGTAGTTCAGAGACAGCCTCCACCAAAACGGAAACCAGCTTGTCGTAGTCAATTGTCTTGTAAACGGTCTTGTCATCCTCGCCCTTCATTAGCGGCAAGCCTGTTTCGTGTACGACTTCTGGTATTACTTTTTCTACCTCTTGAGCAATTAACCCGTAGTCTCTTTTGCCCTGTCTTGAACCATCGTTCCATGTGAACGTCACGCCGCGTAATGCGTCAACGGCGTCCAATGCACCCGTTATCGGCTGAATGTCATCTTTCAGTCTTTCGTCGGAAACACTGGTTGAGTAAGCAATAACATTGCCGTCAGCGTGGAAGTCTCCCGTAGCGTACATAGCAAAATTTGAAGCCATTGCTCCAGTTACAGCAGTCCCAACCTCAAACAGCATACTTCCGTTAGCAGAGGAGTCCGTATTTACAGCTATTCTTGCGGCATTGTTTCCTGAAATATCTGGAGCATTGCCCGCGTGGTTAAAAGTAAGGTTTGCGTTACCTCCACCGTCATTTAGTGTTAATGCAACTTGGCCTTGTCCAGCAGTGCCTGCAATAATTCTAGAGTTTGATCCCGTGGACTGAATATTACCAACGACATCCAATGTCTGTGCAGGACTCGACGTACCGATGCCCACGGTGCCAGTGCCGCTGATACGCATACGCTCTGTTTCATTTGTGCCGAAAATCAAAGAGCGAGAAGAACTGTTGTGGTAAATGTGCATACCTGTGGCGTCTAATGCGATTGCGCCATCGTAGCCATTACCATCAATCTTTATCTGACCAGTAGATGTTCCTGACATACTGATATCAGTGCCATCACCAGCAGTGAGGTTGCCGCTTATATCTACGTTCTGGCTTTCATCAATGCGAACAGCTTCTGTGTTATTGGTTCCAAATTGAATTTGCCCACCAGATTCTTCGTTCCAGATTTTGAAGTCATCCCCGCTGCCACCAAAGCCCATGTAAGCGTGTCGGTCAGTGCCACGCTCAAACTCCATGTACAGAGGGCCATCGTCGGTAGATCGTAAGGTCAGTATGGAGTCTGTTGTTCCTTCTAGTACGGCGCTAGGAGCAGTCACCGCTCCCGAAAATGTTGTGTTCTGACTTGAGTCAATAGTTACTGCCGTAGACGTAGCGTTATCGTCGATGCCTGTGGAGGTAAGGTTACCCACAGTCACAGCGTTGGTGGTCGTAGCACCACGGCCTGTTACTGAATCAAGCGTGTCAGTTTCTGTATAGCTAGTGATGTAACCGGAGTCGTTAGTCCATTGACTGATGTTGCCTGACTTATTAGTAAACGTGTCGGTGCTAGATGCAGTAATAAAAGAAGTAAGATCAGGAGGTGTATAACTAAATACTCCTGTTCCATTGTTATAGCTAAGAGCCGCTGTTCCTACTGCGTTTTGTGTTACGCTGAGATCAGTAAGTTGAATACCTCCTGCTCCGTCAGCGCCTCTTAAATCACCTGTAACAAAACCAAGGCCGTCGTTAGACGTAAAAGTAACTACGCCGTTAGATGCGTTGTAGCTACCTCCTGTAAAACCAGTACCATTAGTACCATTAGTACCATTAGTACCGTCAGTACCGTCAGTACCGTTAGTGCCGTTAGTTCCATCAGTACCGTTAGTTCCATTGGTTCCGTCAGCGCCTCTTAAGTCGCTCGTAACAAAACCAAGACCATCATCAGATGTGAACGTAATCACACCTGTAGAAGAATTATAACTACCGCCTGTAAAGCCAGTACCATTAGTACCATTAGTACCGTTAGTGCCGTTAGTGCCGTTAGTTCCGGGGTTTCCTTGTATACCTTGTATACCCTGTGCGCCAGCAGGAATACCAAAAGACATGGTAATACTTCCGCTGTCGTAAGACACAGTAGGACTAGAGCCTGCCGATAAACCAGAGGCGTTAACTTGAAGGCTGGTAGAAAAGTTTACTGTAGCAGCTTCACTAGCAGCCGCAGCATTTTCACTTACTAAAGCAGCCGCAGCACTCGCCGCAGCAGCAGCAGCATCCGCAGCAACTTGGTTTGCGTTTCCGTCTGTATTTGAATTACCTGAACCGCCAGAGCCTCTGTAAATAGGCATATACTACTCCTGAAAACCGAAAAAGGAAAAGGGGGCCATTGCGACCCCCGTAGTACTATTACTCGTCAAAGACAGCCAAGATAAGGCCAGCTTCAGGACGATACACTTGAACACCATAGAGAGTGTCAGCGGTGTACAGAGTAGAGAGATACTCTTGCTTGTACTGAGTTTGTGAACGAACACCCAGTTGCTCTGCGTGGACGATAGCATCTTTGTGCATAAAGATACAACCACGGACGTTAGTCTCAAGGGTAGGACAGTTACTAGATACGTAAATGTCAACACCATAGACGTTACCAATCAGACCAGACTTAACAGTGCGGTCATCACGGAAGTCGCTAGAAACGTAACGCTCAATACCCATGACTGTCTTACGAGCAGCAGGTGGGATAATCAAGCAACGGTTTTCCATAGGTACGTTAGCATCGTCAAGGATCTTGATAGCTTCGCGGAAGCCTTCGTCAGTAAAGTTATCGCCTGATGCTGTAGTCCCAGCAGCAAAAGTAGAAAGACCGGGAACGCCTGCTCCTCCAGCAGCTGGATTAAAGTAGTAACTATTGCTGTTAGCCCACTCTGCGCCAGTAGGAGCAGAAAGATCAAGCGTACCGTCACCAAAACCAGTAGCAGCATTCATCAAGTCAGTGTCTACTTGAAGAGCCAAAGCGTAACCAGCGTCTTCAGTATAGAACTGTCGCAAAGAGGACAAAGCTTGTACTTCTACGATGTCTTCGATAAAACGCGAATACTGGAAGTGACGGTCAATGTCAATTTGAAGCTCTGTTTCAACATTCGCCTGAATATTTACAGCGGTGTCTGCAACTTTAGCAGAAGCAGCGCCACGAGTAGGCATAGGTACGTGAATCTTGTCGCCTTTTTTACCTGTCATTGCCATCTTTTTAACAAGAGGTGACATCTTCAGGTTCTTTTGGTATGCAGCAATTACTTCGTCACTCCAGATTTCTGGAATAAACTTCTCAGCAGCGGCTTTGTTTACAATGGAACCCCCGCCAACTGTGCCGGGATAAGTTTGTTCTGCCATTTTAAATCTCCTAGATTATTTTACCCTCCCTTCTCCATAAGCCGCCATTATTTCAGGCTGTAGTGCCATGTATCGGTCAGGGTCTGTTTGCATAAGTTTAATTAAGTCAGCACGACGATAAACTTTTTTGCGTGATCCCTCTCCTGTTCCCCTTGCGTTGCCTGTATTTGCAGACTTAACGGAACTCTTACGGGCTGCTTTTTCTGCTTGCACAGTCTGTTGAACTACTTGGTTACGTTCTTTCCAGTTACTAAATAGTTCATTTGCAGCATCGTAATCGTATGCTTGGTCAGCATCTACAAACAGTTTAGTACGAACTTTTGATGCTTTAATCCACTCAGCAAACTTGGGGTCTTGTAAGACAGCTTCCATGTCTGGGTGATCTTTTTGAAGTTGTACGAGCGTTGCCTGCTTCTTAGCTTGTATGGTATACGCTTGTGCTTCTTTGATCTTTGGGTGGTTATCAATAGCTCTACTAACTGCAGTTTTAGGGTCAACAAAGAAATCTACATCATCTTCATCATCTTGTTGCTGTGGTACAGGTGCTATTTGTGTGTCGAGTTGTGTCTGGATGTAGCTATCAACAACAGACCTAAGCTCACCTACTTCCGTACTCTGTTTGCCTGTAAACTTCTCAAGCTCTTGGTGCATCTGTACAAGTTCTTCTACAGACTTACCTTGGTACTTTTCCGGTAGATCGGATTCTTCTTGAGGTTGTTCCTCTTCTAGAGGAGTCTCTACAGTATCCTGTGTGTCTAGTTCATCTGCTGGTTCTAGTTCTTCTTCTGGACGCTCGTCAATTAATTGTGCGCGTGACATATATAAACTTACCCCGCCTAAATAGGTTATGGAGATTTAAAATGGGAGTTGCCTCTATTGAGATTCCCTCGCTTTTTGACCAGCCTTCTCGTGTTCACGTACCCACTTCATGTGCCTACCGGGAAAATCCCCAGAAGCACCCTCAAGTACGTGTCGAGTAGCTGATACAATTTTTGTAGCATTGGCTCCACATCCGCACCTACTGGATGTTACGTCGCCTTCTACAAATTCTTCAAATACGTGTCCGTTAGTGCAACGAAATTCAAATACTTTAATCATCTTCTTTACTGGCTTCTTCGTAATTATTTTCTACTATAGTTTGTAAGTTAAGTAGGTGGCCTAAGATATTTAGTTGACCCTTACGAAAAAACAGATCATCAGAATCTTTAGCTGCTTCTACACTATTGATCTGTGAAACATTGTTACCAAAGTCTGATACTAACTGATTCCATCCGTCTGAAGCAAAAAGACTAAAGTATGTATCGTAGTACTCTTGTGTTTCTTTGTCCACTTGAGGCCCCTTGGGTTGTCTCGGTTAATAAAATGTACCATAGTACACTGTATATTATATCATACTTTTAAGCAAAAGTCAAGCTATTTTTAATGTTATTTTTACCGCTTCTTGGCTGTCTTAGCTGCTTTCTTGAAGGCAGAAGCCTTAGGCGCACCTTTAGACCCCGGTTTACGCATCTTTTCACCAGACCCTGCAGCAATACGCTTACGTTTTGCGTTGATATTAGAGTATAGACCACGTTTAGCCATGTTAGTATCCTTTAGCTTTCTTTACTTTCTTTCCTGTGCTTTTAGCAGCAGCCTTAGCTTTTGCCTTACCTTTAGCTGTATAAGGATATTTCTTATTTCCGACCATTGGCATAGCTTTCTCCTAGTTTAGTTACTGAAATTACCCACTGTTGTGGAATTACTAACTCTGCGTCACCCTCTATAATTTTATCATCTTCGACTAACAAGTGAGGACAGATTATTAACTTTTCTTCGTCGTTCAGCAAAATAGCTCCACAAGAAACAGCAGTAGCTACTTCAATATTAGTTAACTCCTCTACTCCACGCCAGCCAACATTAGAGCCACCTTGAGCATCTTTCCAAACTACACAGTATAAGTCTACCATTTAACTTTGTTTGCCCAGTAAGCCGCAGAACATTTTCCTTTAGCTATGTTCTTAGCGTGTCTAGCCTTAAAAGACTTACGCCTAGCTTTTTCTTTGTCAGTCTTAGGGCTTTTGCCTGCGCCACTAACACCTTGTTGACCAAATCTGATGGTTTTAACTGAACCGTCATCACACTTAGCCACAACTACGTGAGACTTCTTAGGATGGTTAGGAGTCCTCTTCGGTTTGTTGTACCCGCTTACTCCTGCTCGTGCTAGTCTTGGATCTTTTTCCTTGGGCATTAACGCTCTCCTCCAAAGTTTTGACCCTGTTCTCCAGCAAGTCCAATTTGTCGAATTGATCTTTGAACGCTTGGTTGATCTGTTGGAGTAGGCTGTTGATTTCGTTCTGTGTCATTATCACGAGGAGTATCTCCTGATTTTCGTTGGTTGTTTAGATTAGCTTCTTTAATTGCAAGTTGTCCAATCTTCATTCTACGCTCGAACTCTTTATCGTCTTCGTCTCCTTCTCTCAAGTTTCTTGTGATAGCTTCAATAAGCTCAATCTCAATACCCTGTGGAGCTAGCTCGGCATCTACAACGTACTTAGAAGCTCTAGCCTCTGACTCATTAGCCTGACCCTGCAGTGCTGCTGTCTGAGCCTGTTGTAGCTGCATCTGTGCTTGTTGCGCCATCTGAGCCATTTGCTGTTGCTGTGGATCAGGCTGACTAGCTTGCTGCATAGCTGCAATTAGCTCTTCACGGTTACTCAGGTTCATGTTGTCAATAATACTCTGGATCAACACAGGGTACAGAGGACTATCTTGTTGCATGGTTTGCAAGAGTTGAACCAGTTGAGTAACCTCGTACTCACGAGCGATAATACCCAGAGTAGACGTAGCGTTAAACTTGTAGTCAGCTACGGGATAGTTCTCAGGGTCAAACTGCATATACCTGTGTGCAGCCTTGGTAACAAACGGCAACAGAAAAGACTGCTGAAAGTTAATTAGAGTACGCTTGTGACGCTTAATGATAGCGCCTAAAGACATACTTATGCCCGCTGCTGTAGCTTCTCCGTTAACCTGACCAGCAATACCTGCGGAGTCAACGGCTCCTGTAGCTTGCTGTACCATCTGCTGAAGCGCCTGAGCTTGTGCAAAAGTAATCTGACCAACTTGTCCAAAGTTGAATGGTTGTAGTACTTCACGAGGATCTCCGTTAGTCAGAATCATTTTACCCGGACGCACTTCGGGTTTAGCGCCTCTCGGCAATCGGGTTGCGTCAATAGCCAACATAGGATGGATAGTTAGTGACAGTGCATCAATACGTGCGCGTAGTTCCGTGTCCAAGGCTTTCTGACTGTTGTATCCTTTTTCACATACGCCACGACCCCAGAACCTTCCGGGTACAACGTCCCAAGGAAACGCTACGATAGGACGGTCCTGCATCATGTAAGGATTGGCTTCAGCCTTTAGGATAGTACCACCGTTAGCGATAACAACAATAGCCTCAACGTACATAGAATCAGAGTCTACGTCTACGTCTTCTTGCTCTAGTAACTCACGAGGAACTAAACCGTAGTACTTGGTCAACCTTACCTTATCGTCGCTGTATACTGTGAGGTCTTCAAAATCTGGCTCTAAGTCAGTATCTGATGCCGCAGAACCTACGTAACCTTCCCTGTATACGCCTTGTTCTTGCAGCAACTCTATGCTGTGCTTAGACACAAACTCGTCTACAGCAACGCCCAGAGCATCATCTACAGATGTAGCCACAGGATCAATTAAGAAGTTCTGAGGCAGTACTGGCTTAAGCCTTACTACTACACGGTCAGTAATGTTAACACCCACCGCTGTCAACTGCCCGTCCATAAGAGGCTGTGTAGCAGGGGCCATCTCTTTAATCTCTTCTAAGACAATCTCACCAATACCTGTGCCAAACACTGAGGCATTAATTAAGCACTCTGCTACAGCCTTCCGCACCATAGTCTTTTCAAAGTCTTCTGAGAGCTTCTTACGCAGGAACATGACATCTTGCTTGTCCTTGTCACCTACATCGTCACTAATGTCAAACCACTTACCTCGTCCAAACGTGGCCTCTTCTAGTTCTGCTACGTTAGACTCTACGGCCTGTTGTAGCGCAGGAGAAATAATCCTAGAACGCTCTGAGGCTCTGTCTGAATCTGCTGGGTCCCAAATACCACGCCACAAGCGATAGTACTCTTCAAACTTTTGTTCGTAGTTTGACTCGTAGTTGTCTCTCCAGTTTTCGCAGGTTTGCATTACCCACTCTTCTAGAGATCCTTCTATTGTTAATGCTTCTGGACTTAAAATATCATCTGCCATAGTATTTTCCTTAGATTATTGCTACGCTGTAACCAAGTGTAAAAAA
>Ga0181410_1000896_pt1 | contig 12895 bp, 3 predicted proteins | sample 33SPOviralmetaG_FD_130112 | JGI IMG/M metagenome (GOLD analysis project Ga0181410, IMG submission 130112) | Marine viral communities from the oligotrophic San Pedro Time Series (SPOT) site, San Pedro Channel, CA, USA - 33 SPOT_SRF_2012-06-20 | ecosystem: Environmental > Aquatic > Marine > Strait...
CGTATACAAAAAATATGATATCAGTCAACTAATTGGCAGACAATTGCGAGGATTAAATTCTGGCGTAATCTCCACTGTTCTAGAAACAAAATTAGCAACAGAAACTACTGCTGATACTGTTTATGTAAACTACTTAAACAGTGGCAATTCTAATAATGAATCAAAATTTCGTCAAGGAGAAACTCTAGAAGTTGTTGACGGTATCAATACACCATTGTTAGTTGTTGGTACTGATGGTAGCGTACTTCCTACCAGCATTCAACTCACAAATCCGGATACGGGAGACGTAACTTCAATTGAAAGTCCCGCGATGGGATTTGCTTCTGCTGTAGAAGTAGAAGAAGGAATATATTTTGTTAATGGTTATTTTGTACGATGTAGTAAAGAAATTTTAGTAATTGATGATTACTACAATAGTCCTTCTTCAAAAGTAGGATTTAGAATCCAAGAAGAAATTATCACTCCAGAAGAAGATGCCAGTCTTTATGACAATTCTATTGGATCTTCCAATTTCACTGCTCCAGGAGCACATAGATTAAAAATTTCATTGAAATTAGTTAAGTTTGAATTCAATCAAACTACAGATAAAAATTTCATCCAGTTGCTTACCACACTAAGAGGTGCAGTACAAAGAAAGGTATCACCAACTAATTATAGTTTGATTGAGCAAACTCTTGCACGTAGAACATTTGACGAAAGTGGAGACTATGTTGTTGGCAACTTTGATATTGATGTCAGAGAGTATGCACAAAAAAATAAAAATGGCGGACTGTATAAAGCAGATGCGTTTGGACTTTACAATGGTCTAACTGAAGGAGAAGCATCAAGAAAGATGTTAGCTAGTGTCAGCACAGGCAAAGCATACATCAAAGGATACGAAATTGTCAATAAAGAGACTAAGTATCTAGAAATCAATAAGGCGAGAGCAAGTCTTACTAGTGATAATATTAGATTAAAAACTAAATCCCTCCCAACTTTAAATATCACTAACGTATATGGTAGTGTTCCTCTTAACAAAGAAGGAGCAGATCTTACTGCGTATCCATACATTAACTTATATTCTACATTCAATGATGGATCTGTAGGATTAGGAAATTCTGAACTTCCTACTGATCACAGACAAACAACAGATAGAAGAGGACAAGTTTTTGGTTCAGATGATGCCACAAAGACTATTGTTGTTGAAGTAACTAACACAACACAACCTCTCTCAAGTATCACAGATGCAAACTTTGATACTTTATTTGGAGAAATTCATTTCATTAAAACCAGAAATGATGCAGGTACTGCAACCTCCACTTCAACAGTAAAAGGAATCGCTTTTGCAAAAGTCAACAAACCATTAATCAATGCAAATGATTCTGTTAAATTTTTGGAATTGACAATTCTTGGCAAGAAAGATGATTTAGATTTATTGTTTGTAGAGTTTGATTTAGGAGATTCAAATTATCAAAGAAAAATTTTCCTTACTAGTGCAGATGCATCTACAGATGCTAACGAAATAGGTTTCATTGTAGATTACAGTGAAACAATTACACCTGTTATTGGTAGAGCAAAACCAAATAATTTCGCTCTCAAGAAAAAAGGATCTGGATTTAATAGCGACTCTGACATTATTTTATCGCAAGGTCGTCAAGCTGATGGATCTGCAACTTACAATGCTACTTTTGGATTGTCTTATTTTGATCCAGAATTCTTTACTAAAATTTTATTAGATACTGTCCCTACACAAGGAGCATTTGGAATTGGCAAATACATATTTGGTTTAAAATCTGGAGCATATGGAGTTGTTGAAGGTAGTCCTTCCGGAGTATATTCCGTAGGAAAACTGTTGTTCATAAAAACTCTATCTGGTAGATTTCAATCCGGAGAATCCATCAAGGATGAAGGTGGAAATGTAGTTAAAATTGCAAAGGATAATACAGTATCTCATTTTATTGTAACTAATCCTGGTCTTGGATATGCAGAAAATTCAAACATTGTAATCAATGGTGTTGAATATGACAATTCTGTTGTTGATCTGGCAAGATTGAACAGCGGTGCTTTTTATAGAGCAGAGATTAAAAATAAGTCTGCTTTATCTACAGAATATGCACAACCACCAGCAGTAACTGTAAAGCAACCTGATGGTTCTGCGACACCAGCTCAAGGTGCAGTTATTTTAGCAGTTCTAACTAGAAATGCAATAACAACATATACTCCGCAAAATGTAAAATCAGTTTCTGCCAAGTATGGATCTGCTGGAGAAAATGTATTCACTGCAGATGTTGTAGTTGATGATGCAGAATTTGCAGAAATTAAATCTATTACCGATTTTACTTTCTTTGGAGATAAAGGATATAACTTTATTGAATCTACTAGTTTTAATGCAGATGCTAGTAATGTGCTTCAACAGGGCGACATCATTCAATTCTCTGATACGGATAATAATCTAGTACGTTCTACTATACAGTATGCAACGATAAAACAAGGAGCATTCAAGACCAGAATCTATCTAGATACAATGCTTCCTGGTGATGTTGTTAATACTAGCATTGTACGTTTGCGTCCTAGAGTTGGAAATGCAAATCAAGGAACTCTGATTTATCCAACCGGAAGTAATCAAATTAAACAGATTTCTTCAACACCAGAAGAAACTAAAATTAAATATTTTTTCCGTAGAGATTTTGTAACTACTGCGGCTACTTCCGGTGGTGTAATTACATTTGCTGCACAATTGCCATTTGGAACACAAAGATTCGCTGCTTTTACAGAAGAAAATTACATCATTACTGTTCTAGATCCAGGTGATTCTCCTAATGTACATACAGGAGATATTGTTTATATCGATAAAGATGCAGTAGAAATTAGTTCATCTACTGATACCAGTAGTGGACTTATTGCCGGAAGCATTAGTCTGAAATTGCCAACAACATATTTTGGAACAATTCCATCAAATGGAACTTATCCAAAGTTAAAACTGACTGCCACATTAGAAGTAGAGAATGCAAAACCAAGATTAAAAACTTCTGTAGAAAATAGAAGAATTGTAATTACTTCCAGTGGTGATAGAGTAATTCCATTTAGAGGTATTAATTACGACACTGAAGTTGTTGAAACACTTTCATATTCTGATGCTTATAAACTTAGATATGTTTATGAAGGTAGTGCTACTCAACCACCTCAAGCAGATTCTGCAGGAAGTTTAATTTCTGGTTCTGATGTTACAGATAGATTCACATTCGATAATGGTCAAAGAGACACTGTTTATGATGTTTCTAGATTAGTTTTAAAACCAGGATATGAACAGACTACTGGACAACTTCTAATTGCTTTCGATTACTTTGAGCATTCTGCTGGAGATTTTTGTACCGTCGATAGTTATATTCACGAAGCGGGAGTAACTGAAGATGAAATCCCATCGTTTAATTCATCTGTTTATGGTATTATTAATCTTAAAAATATTCTAGATTTTAGACCTAAAGTAGATACTACCGCATCTATTGCTGGTTTCCAAGATACTGCATCTTTAGCATCATCAATTGGTCCATTTGCTGGTGCTGGTGCCATTATTTCTTCTAGTCCTGCATCAGATACGAATTTAGAGTATACATTATCGTTCAGTCAAATTCAATACCTAGACAGAATTGACGGTGTATTTCTTAACAAGAATGGTAAATTTATTATTAAAGAAGGCAATTCTTCACTCAATCCATCAAAACCAGATCCTGTTGATGATGCGATTCCTTTATTCTATGCATATATTCCTGCATTCACACAAAATAGTAAAGATGTAAGAATTACTCCTGTTGATAATCGTCGTTATACAATGCGTGATATCGGCAAACTAGAAAAACGTATTGAGAGACTTGAATACTATACCACGCTTAGTGTTCTAGAACAACAGGCATTGAATATGCAAGTTAAAGATGAGATTGGATTTGATAGATTTAAGTCTGGTTTCTTAGTAGACAATTTTGAATCACACAGAACAGGAAATCTAACTTCATTAGATTATCAGTGTTCTATTGATTCTCAGCAATCAGTCTTACGTCCACAATCAAAAGAAGATTCTTTTATACTTAAAGAAGTAAATACTAGAGAAGATCAAAGAGTTGTTTCTGGATACAAAAAATCCGGAGATATAGTTACTCTGCCATATTCCAATTTAGAATTTATTGGTAATAATTTTGCATCAAAAACACTAAATCCAAATCCATTTGTTGTTCTTCAATATGTTGGAGATTCTGTTTTATCACCAAGCATTGATCAATGGTATGATACCACAGAAGAACCACTAGTTGTCGATACTAATACTGATCTATACAAAATTTTCTTATCTAAAGAAAATGTAAAAGAAAGTTTTTCTAGTTTGTATAATTCTTTTGTAATTAACTGGGTTGGTTCATCACCATCTTTCTCTTCGATTAATTCTCTTGGTAGTATTAACAGTCAAGATTCACAGTCAAAAGTAAAACTAGCGTCCACTGCTAGTTCTTCAAACATCAGTCCGAAAAATAATGATGTTGCGAAAGGAGTTCAAACTAAGACTATAAGAGGAAATTCTGTATCTTCTGCTTTGCAGTTCTTTGCTAGAAGTATTCCAGTTAAGTTTGTTGTTAGAAGACTGAAACCAAATACTACTATTTCTGTCTTTTTGGAAGGTAGGAATATTAGTCGTTGGGTAAATCCAGATCTCAGATTTACTGGGATCGCTGGTAATTCTCCATCTGCTTTTAATGGACCAGTAACTACAGATGATGATGGAAATGCTAGTGGTATTATTGTTATTCCTGCTGGTCTTCCACCAGAAGAAAATACAACTTGGACTGGAGATGTAGATACCTTATCATATGATTCTTCTGGAGAAGAAGTAAAAATTGCAGCAGGTATCAAAACATTTAGATTTACTTCTAGTCCTACAGATGAAGAGAAGTCCACTGTAACTACCTATGCAGAAGTTAAATATTATGCAACTGGTATTTTGCCAGAAAATCCAGGAACAATTGTTTCAACGAAACCATCTTTCTTTAAAGCAAATGAAGGTGTTCAATTCATAGATAGCAATACCGATAATCCTGTAAGACCAAATCCACTTGCTCAGACATTTAAAGTTGAAAACTATGAGGGAGGTATATTTACAACTGGTCTTGATCTATACTTTAATAAAAAAAGTAATAAAATTCCAGTTAAAGTATACTTGACAAATGTAGACTCAGATAAACCAGGAAAAAATATTATTCCTGGCACAGAAAAAGTTATATCCCCATTTACTTTCCTTAAAATTTTTACTAACGGAAATGTTTACTTGACTCAGGGAGAATCAATTACTGGTTCTACTTCTGCTGCAAGTGGTCCTCTTGCCAAAATTATTGATAAAAATGGCGTTGACCTGGTGCCTTCCTCTTCAGGAAGATATCTACTGACAAATGAACAAGTTTACACCATGGTTCTAGATAACCATAATGGTCGTTCTTTCAATCAAAATGAAAGTTTGATTATACCATCAGTAATCTTATCAAATAATACCCAAGGAACAAATTCGGTATTGACTATTGCAAAAGATAGTGGAAAAGTTTCTGCTGTTAAAATTCTAAACCCTGGATTAAATTATGATAGTGCCATCATTTCAATTGAGAGTCCACAACTTCCAGGAGGATCAGTTGCAACTGCACGAGTAGAAGTTTCTGGTGGTAAAATTTATAACACAGAAATTTCATTGACTGGTTTTGGATACACAGAACCACCATCAGTAGTCGTCAGAGGCGTTGGAAATGGCGCTGGAGGATGTGTTATTGAAACTGACATAGAGATTGATACCCCTGCCGTTAGAATGGGCGTAGCAATTGATTCCGAGGGTCTCACAAACTCTACTACACCCACACATTTCTCTTTCGATCATCCTGTTTATTTACAAAATGATACTGAATATGCTCTTGCTGTTGAAACAGATTCGATAGATTATGAACTATGGGTATCAAGACTTGGCGAAACAGATATTGCCACAAGCACAGTTATCACCACACAACCCTCGCTTGGTTCTGTTTACAGATCTCAGAACACTGAGAATTGGACGGAAGATAATTTTGAAGATATCAAATTTAAGATGTATAGAGCAGAGTTTGATATTACAAGAACTGCAGAGTTAGTCCTGACGAATGAAGATTTGGGATATGAACTTCTCGAAAAAAATCCATTCCAAACCAGTGCTACAGCAAACACAAATGCAACTTCGTTATTGTTTAGAAACAATAACAATATTGTACGTGTTAATCACAGAGATCATGGATTTGAAACTCTTGGAGATTCTTATGTTTTCTATAGAACAGCACTAGAAACCGGTGGTATAACATCTGATATTTTAAACAACACATTATTCCAGATTTCTAATAGTGGAGTTGATACGTATGATATCACATCATCTATTTCTGCTTCTGGAAATATTATAGGTGGGGGAGATAAAGTTTATGCTTCTTATAACAGGAAATACGAAACTTTATATCCACAAATGCAATATCTAACTTTTACTGGAACTAAGTTAGAATCTACGGTAAAAACTACGAATGTCATTGCAGTAGATGCTTCCAAAATTAATTATGATTCTTATGATCAGTCTGATTATGAAAAAACTTTCTTAAATGAACCCCATTACTTTACTAATCAAAAATTTATTTCTTCGAGTATTAATGAAATATTAAATGATTTAACAAATTCTCTATCATATAAGTTAGAACTATCTTCTACAGTATCACATCTTTCACCTGTTGTGGATCTCTCAACCTCCAGTGTGAAGACATCTACTAACAGAATAGAAAAAGCATATGGACAGGAAGATCGTTATGGAAGAAGAGATCAAGTTATTGAATTTTATCCAATCTACTCGTTTACTGTTTCTAACATTACTGGAGTTACTATCCAAAATGATCAAGCAATTGAAGGATACAACTCTAAAGCAGTTGGTAAGATTGCAAAAGTTAGTGGAAATACAATTTGGGTAAAACTAAAAACTTCACAGTTCTTCCAGAAAGGAGAAAGAGTTACTTTAGGAAACCAACCAACACTAATTGAAACTGTCAATAGTGTAGATGTTCCAAGAGCAATTGTTGATACCAATCCAATTCAAGATTTCCAGGAAATTCCTGATGCTGCCACAATTACAGCAAGAAATCCAGCTACACCAGTAGAAACTTATGACAATATTATTACTGGTAAAGCAGTAATTTGGAATGATAGAACACAAGAATTGACATTGAGGACTGACACTCAACCTATTGCTGGAGATTTTAATGGAAGAATCCAAGACAATGATGCATATGCTAGAAAAGCACAATTAGTTGACCAAGTTTCTGATATCTTCCGTGTGGGTGATATTGTATCATATCCAAATCAACCTGCTGATGAAGTTCTTTTCTTGGAAGTTGGCACTATGACATATAGCAATGGTTCTGAATTCGTTTCAGAACTTACTTCTAGAAATAGTTCTTCTATTGCCAAATATATTACAAAGGAAGTTGCTATTTCAAATCCAGCTACCGCAATTGATGTTCATTTAACTTTGAATATTAGAGATCTTTCTGATATTGAAGTTTTATACAAATTCAAAAAAGCATCCAGTAATGAAAATTTTGAGGATATTGATTGGGAATACTTCAATGGCACCGGTCAACCAAATTCTCTAGAAATTGCTACCCCTGAAAATAGCATTTCGAGTGTAATTGAGAAACAAGAATCTTATCAGGATATTACTTACAGCGTAGCAGATCTTCCAGAGTTCTCGTCATTTGCTGTTAAGATTGTCATGAAAGGAAATGATCCTGCATATGTTCCGAAGATTCAAGATATTCGTGCAGTTGCTGCATTCTAACTTCCGCGTATGGGTTATATTAAAGTTAAAGGGCATGATGGTCTTGTCAGAGACGAGACCTCAGGTGCCATAGTCAATCACAGCGATTCTGCTATCCAGGCAAGACGCAAGCAGCGACAGTTAAATTCCGCGTTGGACGACATAAATATGTTGAAGGATGAAGTCTCTGAAATCAAATCCCTACTTAGAGAGTTAATAAAAAATGCCAGCAATTAATGTCGCTAGAACTGATACCTTTGAAAAACAAAGGATCAAAATTAATCAAATTGGTGATCAAATTTTTAACGTTACTGCTGGCGGTAGTGATCTCGCTACAGGCAACTTGAGGTTAGGTGATGGCACTATAGGTTTGCCATCATTAGCTTTTATTAATGACAGTTCTTTGGGTTTGTTTAAATCTGATATTAAAACTGTGGGATTTGTATCAGGAGATAAAAAAATCTTTGAATACAATAATTCTAGTATTAGTATTTTTTCTTTCTTAGATTTTAAGAAAAAATCATTAATAACTTCTGGATTATCGATATCTAGTGTTGGTTCAAACTATGATAGAGGTTCGTATACAGACATTTTACTAACTGGTGGTTCTGGTACTGCGGCAACTGTAGATGTTGATATTACTGCTCATGCAGGAGATATTAACGCATATAGTGTAGATTATATTGGTGGAAGTTTTCAAAATGTTAATCTCTCTGGTGGCAATGGAACTGGGGCAACTGTAAATTTTAGTGTATCCTCAATTAGTGGTTCTGTGACAAATGCAGGAACTCTGTATACACAAGGAATTTATAATGATGTTGCTTTATTAGGAGGAAATGGATCTAATGCAACTGGCACTATCACTATTGGTGCGATTGGAAATGTTGTCGGGTTAACATTTACAAACCAAGGTAGCGGTTATCAAATTGGAGATGTTCTATCAGTTAATAATGCTGATGTTGGAGGTACTGGATCTGGATTTGAATATACTGTTGATGCAGAATCTGGATCAATTATAAATTTACAATGGACAGATAGAGGAAATAATTATCAACTAGGAGATGTTTTAACACTACCAGGACAAATTACTGGACAATCCGCTACGTTAAAATCATCAATTTCCAATGTATCTGTTACTTTAAGTACTGTAGATGCAACTGTATCTGTTCCGAGCACGGCAGGAATAGTTGTAGGAATGTTTATCACTGTTGAAGATGGGTCAACAGGAACTTTATTCCCCGGAACAGAAGTTCAATCAGTAGACAGTGTTAATAGTACAATTACACTAGACCAAAATCCAACTGGAGATGGTTCGGCAAATTTAACAATTTCCTCTCAAGGAACTTTGGAGGAAACAACAATTAGTACTGGTCTTGCAATTTCAGATGGTGATATTGTAACCACATCAGCTGGTCCTGGAACTCTCACATCAAACACAACTGTTGTATCATATAATTCATCCAACGGTCTTCTTACATTAAATCAATCGCCGTCATTAGCAGGATCTGCAACACTAACATTTACTCCAGCATTTGGTTATAACACAAATACTCCATGGACTTATACAATTAATGCTCTCGGAATTACCGATTCTGTATCTGTAAATAATCCAGGATTTGGATATATTAAAGGAGACGTATTATCAGTATCACCTTTTGATTTAGTACAACCAACATCACTAGCAGTAACTGTTAATCCTGTAACAGAATTAGTGTTTTCAGGAACAATTTCTGCTGGATCTATTTTAGCATCAGATACATTTGAATTCAACCCAGGTGGACTACCACAACCACTTACAATTAGTATCTTCAAAGTAAATGAAAGTGGTGGTAATATTACATCAGTGTTCATAGAACAAGGATCATACGTAAATGGAGATGTATTAACATTAGCAAGAACATCTGTTGACTACACTGTAGATACTTCTGTTAATAGTAATAAATTTTTTATTGATGGAAATCTAACTCCAGATTTAACATTATACTCAGGAAACACATACATCTTTGACTATTCTACTGTAACTGGACATCCATTTATTTTTAGTCAATTTCCAGATGGACCTAATACACCAAGTTTAATATCTACTAGTGCTACTCTATCAACATCATCTAAGACAATTACATTAGCAGATACTTCCGGTATTCTTGCTGGAATGAGTGTAGAATCTGGAGTAAGTGATGCTGGTCAAGTAGCGAGTAATACTTTTGTAGATACTGTTGTTGATGCTACCACTTTAACAATAACAGAGTTTCCTGCTAGTAATGGATCTTCTACATTATCATTCGCGGGTGTCCCATATACAGATGGTGTGGTAAGTGGTTCCAATACAAAAACTATAAAAATATCAGATTTAACTCCAAATTTATATTACTATTGTGGTATTCACCCAAATATGGGAGGTGAAGATGGGGAAGAAGGTTTACTTACGATTGACACAAACAATCCAAAAGTATTTGGAAGCGGTCTTTCTATTAATGTAAATCAAATTACAGAGGTAGAAAACATTAAATTTGATATTGTAGAAGGAAGAAATACTCTAACTGACATTATTTCCACAACTGCCACTGTAGGAGATTTAACAGTTTCTAATGTTATTAATGCAGCAACAATAACATCAACCGCAAGTGTAAACACTCCAGTTGTTTCTAGCAATAATCAACTATTACTAACTGGTACTGATATTAAATCACAATCAAATTTTTTAGTAGGTAACTTTTTTACTGTGGCATCTTCTGATGGAGATGTATCTACATCAGGATCAGTAAAAGCATTAGGGGGATTTAATTCTAACGATCAAATTATTGTTGAAAATAATCAAATTAAAACATTATCTGGTTATGATCTTGTATTGCAACCATACTCAACTAGATGTATATCAATTGATTCTTCAACTTCACTAAACATTCCTTCTGGAACTACTCTAGAAAGACCTCCAGCTGGCATTCGTGCCAATGGTTCTATTAGATTCAATACCGATTCTGGTCAGTATGAAGGATACAATGATTCAACACAATCATGGTCATCATTAGGTGGAGTTCGTGATATTGATGGTAATACTTATATTCTAGCAGAGCTTACTACAGGGGCAAATGATAATACTTTGTATTTTTATAATGATAGTATCAATACATTAAAATTAACTAAAAATCAGTTACGTTTTGAAGGTGTAAAAGAACTTGCATCACCTAGACTTGGGATTCCGGCATATACAGAATGGGCGGCAAATACTCCAATAACAACTGGTCAGTATATTAAGTACAGAAATAATTTATATGAAGTAACTTCTGATGGAACTACAGCAACATCTGGTAGTGAACCTGTGCATATTACTGGTACTCAAAATAATGGAACAGCACAGTTAACTTGGAGTCAAATTGCAGTTTCTCCAATTATCTTTAATGAAGCAGAAGAAGTTAGAGTTGGTCCCAATAAAGACTGTCCTCTAATTGTTAACTCTGAAATTAAAATTAGTTCTAATGAAATTTCTTCTCTTATTGAAGATTTAATTTTTAAACCAAATCCAGGAAAACAAACTATTGTTGATTCCAATACTCATTTTAGAATTCCTGCAGGTGATAATAATGCAAAAAATCTTGCGCCAGCTGGTCCTGGTTCTATTAGATTCAATACAGAAATTTTACAATTTGAAGGATATAGTGGTACTAACTGGTCTTCCCTTGGTGGTGTAAGAGATGTCGATGGAAATACATACATTATTCCTGAAACTGCTCCTGCAGCAAACGAGAATATTTTATATTTTTATAATAATAATGTAAACACTTTACAACTTTCTGTAAGTTCATTAGATTTTACAAACATTGATACTATCACAACCGGAGGAAATAGTTTAGAACTTACTGCGGAAATTGTAACATTAAATGCTGGTGATACTACTGTTGATAACACTAGTGCCGACCGTACATTTATTAGTAGCACAAAACAATATCTTGATTTTGGTTTGTCTTCTGGATTAAATGTAGATCCTATTTTAAGATTGGATGATCAAGGTGATGTTTTCTTAAACACAACTTTTGGAAGTGGATCTTTTAACGGTGTTAAAGTTCTTGACGGAGCACTAAAAGAATTTGAATTAGCAGATTATAAAATTAGCACAGCAACATTTGCGTTAATTAAAGGTGGAGTAGAATCTTCCGCTGTTATTTTATATCCAAGTGGAAGTAGTAAAGGATGTAAGGTATCAGTAGTTTCTAAATCTGCATCTGGTAAAAGATCTATGACAGAATATTCAGTTATAGATAATGGCACAGACATCTTCCATAATGAATATGCATCTTTGAATACCTCTGCTGATCAATACACATCTGCTTTTGATTTTACTGCTTCAACAGAACCCAGAATAACTTTGACTTTATCGGATGATCATGACACTGGTGATATTGTTAACTTCACCGTACTAATACAGGAAATTAAGTAAAATGACAACAAATTTAAAAGAATTTGAATCTCTTGGAGGATTCTCTATTGGTGATGTTTCTATTGTTGATAAGGATAAAAATGCGAAAGATTTTAATACCTTAGGAATCAGAAATTCTTTTCATCCAGATAGCAATGTAGTAAGATATATTTTAAGAGGTCTCAATACTTCTACGCTTGAGTTAGATGATGTTGGAACTAACATCACACTTTCAAATAACACAATGAATTTTATTACAGGACATTATATTGCGGTAAATCCATCTGGAGTTGTGTATTCAGGAAAATTAGAAAGTTCTGTATATACTGCAGGTGATGGTGCTACCACAGTCCTTTCTACTATGGAAACAGTTATTAAACATGACGTTCCTGTTGGTGAATCTTGGACTATAGAACCATTCACTGCAACCAATCGTTTTAGTTATTCAACCATAAGATCAGGAACGGTACAAACTATTAAATGGGCGGTATCTACAGAAGTTATAAGTATTGATTGGGCTTAGTGCTAAATATAATATAGGAAAAAAGTCAAGGATACGACAGCGCCATGAGTTTTCATATTAATTCCGATAAAGAAAAAATTAGGGGCGTAAACCCTAAACTCATCGGTGATAATGAAGCTACAATTAGGGTAGGCAC
>Ga0181410_1000902_pt1 | contig 12859 bp, 13 predicted proteins | sample 33SPOviralmetaG_FD_130112 | JGI IMG/M metagenome (GOLD analysis project Ga0181410, IMG submission 130112) | Marine viral communities from the oligotrophic San Pedro Time Series (SPOT) site, San Pedro Channel, CA, USA - 33 SPOT_SRF_2012-06-20 | ecosystem: Environmental > Aquatic > Marine > Strait...
CAAGGACAGGTTTAAATCCTTATCGCAATATTAGCCATTTAGATGCTAAAAAATTTATTTTAATTGAAAAAGAAGTTTCGGAAGTAGATTTTGATACTTTTAAAAATATAGAAGCTGTATACCATTTAGCAGCTACTAGAATTAATAGGTGTGCTAAAAATCCTAAAGAAGGCCATATTATGTTAGCTAATGCCGGATTTAATGTAGTAGATTATTGTGGGAGAAATAATATTAAATTATTTTTTGCATCAACTGCTTCAGTATATAATAACCCAAAAAGATTCCCCATAGAAGAAAGCGACCCCTGCGAACCCCATACTATTTATGGTTCTGCTAAATATTATACAGAAAACTTAATCAGAACATACGCTAAGTCACATAATTTAAAATATGCTATATGTAGATTTTTTTCAGTATATGGAGTAAGAATGGATTGTGAGGGGGCTTATACTGAAATTATATTTAATTGGTTAAACCAAATAAAACAAGGTAATAATGAGGTTACTGTATATGGTAATCCTGATGAAAAAATATTAGATTTAGTTTACGTTGATGATGTTGTAAATGCTATAATTAAGGTTACTGAAAAATGGGATAATGATGTTTATAATGTGTCTACCGAAACTGGGGTATCAATTACTAATCTTATAAAAACTATTGAAGAAATATTGGATATTAAACTAAATGTTCGTATTTTTCCTGAAAACCGAACAGACATTGAGAATAAGAGAATAGGATCTATTAAAAAGCTTAAAGAATTAGGCTGGTTAGACGAAGTTAATTTAAAAAGGGGATTATTAAAAACTTGGGATTGGATAAATGATATTAAAAATAAATAAACAACCAGAAGACCTTAATATAGGTGTATTAGGATTTAGAAATAGCTTTATTATAAAAGCTTTAGATAAATATAATTTTAAATGGTTTGTCTTCGATCCGGATAAACCCACCCCTTGTGATGTTATAATTGGTTCCGGAGTATATAATATACTTCCTAATAACATTATATCATTACCAACTTTTGGGACCTATATAATTCACGAAACTCCCCTACCCGAAGGTAGAGGACACGCCCCAATTCAATGGACACTTTCTAATAATAGACCTAACTTTTGTTTATCTTTATTTAAAGCTTCTACAGGAGTAGATAATGGACTTATTGTTTACCAACATAATGTTGAAATAGATGATTATGATAGTTGTACTAATTTAGAACAAAAAAGAGGTAAAGGCATTACAGAGTGTGTTTTAGTTTTTTTAAAAGAAATATCAGAGGGGATTATAGTTTTAAGAGAACAAACAGGTAAATCTAGTTATTATAAAAAAAGAACTCCATTAGATTCTTGTATTGATGATGCTGTAGATTCCAAAAAATTATGGAAGGCTTTAAGGTTATGTGATAATAAAAAATATCCTGCCTACATTACTATAGATGGTCGTAAAATTTATTTAAAATATTATAAGGATAATGATAATAAGTAAATGTCCCTTACGTGTCTCATTAATAGGTGGTTCAACAGATTTACAAGAATTTATAGATAAGTTTGGAAAAGGTTCTGTAATATCTTTTCCTATAAATCTATATACCTATATAACATTAAATAGAAATATTTACTCTAATAATTATAAAATCAACTATTCATTAAATGAAGAAACAACCAATCCTAATAAGATAAAAAACGATATTGCTCGAGAAGTTATTAAATATTTTAATTTACCCCCTGTAATTATGTCATTTAATTCAGATATCCCTTCTAGTGGATCAGGGTTAGCATCTTCTTCATCCTACCTAATAGCATGTATTTCAGCAGCATGTAAATTTATAGGTAAAAATTTATCCCAATCTGAAATATGCAAATTAGCGTTAAAACTAGAAAGAAACTTTAACCCATTAACAGGATACCAAGATCCTTATGGGTGTGGTATTGGTGGTTTAAAAAAATATAATTTTTACAAAGATCAAATAACACAGGAGTTAGTATCCTCTTCAGTAATTGATGATTATAACTTATATTTAATTCCTACCAAAATAAAAAGGTCTTCAACTAAAATACTTAGCACATTAGATTTAAATAAATCACATGCCTTATTGGATTTAGTAGTTAAATTAAAATCCTGTATGAATAATGAGGAGGAATTTTTTAAAATATTTAATAAAGGGTGGGAAAATAAGAAATTATCATCCCCCTATGTAGCAACCCCCGAATTATTAGAAGTAGAATCTAATATTATACAAAAATATAATATAAAAGGAATAAAACTCTGTGGTGCAGGGGGTGGTGGGTATTTTTTAGTATTTACAAAAGATATTATTGGAGAAGGCAATTTAATAGAAATAGATAATAAAGGAGTAACAGCATGGAAAATATAAAAATACTTTTAGTGGGGTGTGGTTATTGGGGAAAAAATTGGTATAAAACTATTCAAAATTCCCCATATACACTTGTTGGGGTTGTAGACCCGGATCCCTTAATAGAAGTTAAAACCCCACTTTTTAATACAATTGAAGAAGTAAACATTGAATATACACATGTTATTTTAGCAACTAATGCTAATTTACATAGTATCCTTACTCAAAAATTAAATATACCTCATACAAATATTTTAATAGAAAAGCCCTGTGGGGTTAATTTAGAGGATGCCTCATTAATTCGCGATACTTTTCCAGGATATATTTTTCTTTATTCTGATGAATACCAATATATTAAAAATAATTTAGATAAAATAGGAACTCCTTTATATTTTAAAAGTACTAGAGCTTCTATGGGTCCCCGTGTTAGGTCAGATGTATCTATTTTAGAAGATTATATGATCCATGATTTATACATTTACACTGATTTATTTGGGAAAAGTGAGTTAATTAATAAAAGTTTTAACAAAGAATTTGCATCTCCTATTATGCCTAGCTCTCTCCATTTAGAGTTAAAAGGGGAGATACCTGGTTACTTTTATTCTTCATGGTGTTATCCTGATAAAGAAAGAAAATTAATTATATCAGGCACAAAAGGAAGCTTTTTATGGATAAATGACGATTTATATTTCGACAATACCCATTATGTTGACAATGAAGTAGTTTTAGGAGAAAGGGAAAAAATTATAAGTACTTCTAAATCAAATTTGGATCTAGAATTAGAGTTTTTTACATTAAACAATAAACCTGATATAACTATATTAGATTTATGGAAATTATTAAATAAAATATTATGAAAATACCTTTAGGAAAACCTTACATTGATACAGAAGAAGCTTTAATAGAAATTAAAAAGGCATTAGATTCTAAATGGATAAGTGGGGGTCCACGAATATCTGAATTTGAAAATAAAGTCCAAGAATATAATAATGATCCTGAAGGGCATTATATTACTGTAGCAAATGGAACGGTTGCTATTGAGTTAGGATTATATGCTATTAATAATGGCCAAAAATTAAAAGAAACAGATGAGGTAATAGTTCCTTCATGGAGTTGGGTTGCTAGTGGTTTTGCAATTAATAATGCTGGAGGTACTCCAGTATGGTGTGATGTAAATGAGTATGGTGTGCCATCAGTAGATGATGTTAAGAAAAAAATAACACCTAATACTAAAGCTATTATTATAGTACACCAAATGGGTATCCCATGTGATTTAGATGCTTTTAAGGAACAAATAGATATACCAATTATTGAAGATTCTGCTTGTGCCCTAGGTAGTGAATATAAAGGCCATAAAATTGGTAAAAGTAATAATATTGTTACATATTCTTTCCAAGCACGTAAATGTTTAACTACTGGAGAAGGAGGTATGATAGTTGTTAGGGATTCTAAACAAGCCGAATGGTTAAAATCTTACAGAGCATTTGGTACATCTGTATCACCCCTCGAAAGAGATAAAGCTCAGTTCTTATTAAAAGAACAATTTAAATCTATTGGTAATAACCATAAAATGGCTGATATACCATGTGCCCTAGGAATAGCCCAATTGAAATCATTTGACACAGAAATCGCTATGAGGCAAAAAGCAGGTACAAACTATAATAAACTTATAGTTAAACATTTATCTAGCTATGGGGTAAAAGTAGGTAATATTATCCCAGAATATTGTACACGTTATAATTGGCAAAATTTTCACCTAATATTACCCGACATTTATAATAGGGATCAAGTAGTAGATCTTTTAAGAAAACGTAATATAGGATGCAAATGGGATATTCAAGCTATACATAAAGAGCCAGCTTATGGTCAAGATGTGATAGACAGCTCATTACCCCAAACATTAAAGTATCATAACCATGGATTATGGCTTGGATTCTATGCTGAGATTACAAAGGAAGAGCAGGAGTTTGTTATTCATAATTTAAAAGAAGTTCTAGATGAACTTAGATAATTTAAAATGCGAAATTAATAATATTAAGCTTAAAACCAAAGAATTAAAATCTTTAGTTACTAAGTTTAATAAAATTATAATAATAGGTAATGGGGGAAGTAATGCTATAGCATCTCATATTAGTGTAGATTATACTAAATTTTTAAAAATACCCACAATGAGTTTTACCTCATCCCCCATGATAACAGCTTATAACAATGATTATGGTGTAGAAAAATCTTATGAGCAATTTTTAATGGATTTTGCTACATCTAATACTTTAATTATATTAATATCATCCTCAGGTAATTCAATGAATATTATAAATGCTGCTAAATACTGTGAAGAAAATAATATAATATATGCGGGTTTATCAGGATTTAATTCTAATAATAAACTTAATAATATGAATGCTAATTTTAAGTACCATGTTAATTATGATTCATACGGATTAGTAGAAATATCTCATGAAATTTTATTACATTCAATAGTTAAAAATTAAAATAATGGACTTTAAAATTAAAATACATTCTAATCTGCATAGAGAATATGGAAGTGAAGATTCAATAGAGGGTAATACACCCCCACAAAAATCTACCATGGAATTTTTTAATGGGGATGATAATAGCAAAATTCATATATTTGTAGAAAATACACTTCGTGATCATACTAAGATTAGTGATGATAAAATAAAAGTAGCATTTATACGAGAAATTGATGAGATATATGAATATGCTTGCTTATTTCAACCAGAACCTTATAATCCTTATACCTACTTATCTCAAAATATTGAACATTTTGATTATGTAATAGGTTGTATTAATTACAAATATTTTAGTGATATAATTGATAAAGATAGATTTATATTTTGTCACCATGCTAGTACTAGGGTTAAACCTGATACTTGGGGAATATATGAAAAAGATAAAATGTTATCTATAATAGCATCAAGTAAAGATTGGACTATAGGACATAGACTTAGACATTGGGTGATAAATAAACATAAAAATGATATGGATATTTATGGTAGTGGTTACAACACTATTATAGATAGTGTAGAAGGTGGTTTTGGAAAAATATATGGTTTAGCTCCCTACCGCTTTCATCTTGTTATACTTAATTCTTTAAAAGAAGGATGGTATACAGAAGCTTTGATTGATGCTTTTGCTTGTGGGTGTATTCCTATATTTTATGGGTGTAAAGAAATTGATAATTATTTTAACCCTGAAGGAATTATTAGGTTTGAATCAATACCCCAATTAGAAAACATAATTAAAAACCTAACTCCTGAATTATATAATTCTAAAATAGCTGCTGTAAAAGAAAATTTAAATTTAGCTAAAAAATATTCAAACCATCATGACTATCTATATAATGACCACATGAATGATTTCAAATTAATGACTAAAAAATGACTAAATATACAGACCTTCAATTAAAAAATGAATCTTTTAAAGGTTTAAAATTATATGAACCTGATTGTTACCATGATTTTAGGGGGTATTATTGGACTGTGATTAAAGGGGAACACACTCAAGAATTTAACCATGATAAGATATCTGTTTCTAAACAGAATGTACTTAGAGGAATACATGGAGACACTGTAGCTACTAAGTTAATTACTTGTGTTTATGGGGAGGTGTATTATGTGGCTGTTGATAATAGAAAAGATTCACTTACATATAAAGAATGGAATTGGACTATGCTTAGCCATACTAATAGAAAAGTATTAATAGTGCCCCCTGGAATAGGGTCTTCTTATTTAATAATGAGTCATAAAGCTAGTATGTTATATAAATGGTCATATAAAAATAATTACCCTGATGTTGATAACCAGTTTACAATACCTTGGGATGATCCTACATTAAATATAAGTTGGCCTATAAATAATCCTATATTACAAACTAGAGATAAAAATAAAATATGATAAAATTAGTTAGCGATACAATAGATAATTATGATATTGATCAATTAATTGAGTGGTTAAAAACTTACCCTAGATTAACAAAAGGTCAATTAACTCTAGACTTAGAAAAAAAATGGTCTAATTGGTTAGGTGTTAAGAACTCAATATTTTGTAACTCAGGATCATCAGCAAACCTTTTAATGTTATGGGCATTAGTTGAAGCTAATAGAATTTCTAAAAACTCTAAAATTGTAGTACCTGCAGTATCATGGGCTACAGATTTATCACCTGTAATTCAGTTAGGAATGACCCCTATATTATGTGATTGTAATTTAAAAGATTTTTCAGTAGATTTAAATCATTTAGAACAAATATTTAAAGAAACTAAACCTGAAGTATTATTATTAGTTTCAGTGTTAGGTTTAGTACCTGATATGGAAAATATAACATATCTATGTGAGAAATATAATGTTATTTTATTAGAAGACACTTGTGAAAGTATGGGTTCAGAATTTGAAGATAAAAAATTAGGTACATTTGGTTTAATGTCTAGTTTTTCAACTTATTTTGGGCACCATATTTCTACTATTGAAGGTGGTTTTGTATCTACAAATGATAAAGAATTATTCGAAATACTTAAATCAATAAGAAGTCATGGATGGGGTAGAGATAATAACCCCCAGTACAATAAATCAAATCAACTTAAATGGGGAACCCCAGATTTTAATTCATTATATACCTTTTACACTTCAGGCTTTAATTTAAGATCTACAGACCTACAAGCATTTATTGGGTTGGGTCAAATAGATAAATTATATAAAATTTGTAAAAGGCGAAATGAAAATTTTAAAATATACCAAAAAGAATTATCCAACATGAGTATAAAACCACAAAATAGAGGTTTTGTATCTAATTTTGCGTACCCTATACTACATGAATGTAGAGATGCAATTGTTAATAAGTTGCAACAAGAAAATATTGAAGTTCGACCTATGATTTGTGGTTCTATGGGAACACAACCTTTTTATGTAAAGCAGTACGGTAGATGTGAGTTACCAAATGCTTCTAAAGTTGATAAGTATGGATTCTATATACCAAACCATCCTGGAATTACAAAAAAAGATATACTAAAAATAACACAAATAATAAAATCATATGAGAATATGATTAATCCTTACTTACAAACAAGATAAGAATGAAAAGAGCATTAATTACAGGAGTCAATGGACAAGACGGGTCCTATTTAGTTGAATTATTACTTGAGAAAGGTTATGAAGTTTATGGTATATTAAAAAGAAACTCTGTAGCAGAAAACCAAACAGCTAGAATTTCTGATGACCTATTTGCTAAAATAAAATGCGAGTATGCAGATATGTTAGACATGTCTTCTTTAATACGAGTACTTCAACTCTATAAACCACACGAAATATATAATCTTGCGGCACAATCACATGTAAGAATCAGTTTCGATATGCCTGTATATACAACCCAAGCTACTGCCATGGGTACACTGAATTTATTAGAGGCAGTACGTCTAACATGTCCAAAAGCAAAAATATATCAAGCTAGTAGCTCAGAAATGTTTGGTAATAATATAGATAAGGATGGTTATCAAAGAGAGACAACAGCAATGGACCCGGTTTCACCCTATGGTTGTGCAAAAGTATTTGGTTATAACATATGCAGAAATTATAGAGAAGCTTATAATATGTTTATATCTAATGGAATACTTTTTAACCATGAATCTCCAAGACGTGGTACAAATTTTGTAACTAATAAAGTAGTAAAAGAAGCTGTTAAAATTAAATTAGGGCTGTCGAATGGACTAAAATTAGGTAATTTAGATGCTAGTAGAGATTGGGGACACGCAAAAGATTATGTATATGCAATGTGGTTAATGCTCCAACACAATCACCCCGATGACTTTGTATGTTCAACTGGAACATCTCACACTGTTAAAGAGTTAGTTGAGTACGTGTTTACAAAATTAGGTTTGTCATGGCATGATTATGTAACCCAAGATAAAAGATATTATAGAGCAGAAGAGCTAAAATTTTTAAAAGGAGATTGTTCGAAAGCATTTAAAGAATTAAAATGGAAACATACATATACGTTTGAATCAATGTTAGATGAAATGATTGAATATTGGTTAGAAAAATATAGTATAAATCGTGAAAAATATGTCTAAAAATATATTAGCAATAGGGGCTCATCCAGATGATATTGAATTTGGGTGTTTAGGTACCTTAAAAAAACACATTACACAGGGAGATAAGGTAATATGCCTTATAATGTCTGCTACAAGTGTAAAAGATGCTTCAACTAGTAAAATTACTAGAGATAAAGATATTTCTATAAAGGAAGCTAAAAATTCTATAGAAAAAAATTTGGGTGCGAAATTAATAATTGCCCCCTTTATTGATACTAAAATTCCTTTTAATAGTGAATCTGTTTCATTTATTGAAAAAATTCTTAGTAAATACTCTATAGACACTGTATATACTCATTGGGCTGGGGATACTCACCAAGACCATATTAATACTCTTGAGAGTACATTAGCTGCTTCTAGATTAATATCTAATGTATATTGTTATGAACAAGTTCCTCTTCCTAGAGTATGTAGTGTATACCCTGTAGCTAATCATTATGTTGATATAACCTCTTATATGGATACTAAAATTACTTGCTCTAAATGCCATCAAAGTCAGATTGTAAAATATAATAACTCAAATATTGATATTATTGATAACCTTATTACTTTAGCTAAATATAGGGGAATGCAATGTAATTGTAAATATGCTGAAGCCTTTGTAGTATTAAAATCACTTTCTTAAATGAAAATAGCTATACATCAACCGGAACATTTCCCATATATGGGGTTTTTTAAAAAAATGGAATTTGTAGACTTATTTATCATCTTAGATGATGCCCAATACACTAAAAATAATTGGCAAAATAGAAATAGATTTTTAAACAAAAATAAAGTTGAAGAATTTTTTACAGTCCAAGTAGAAAAAAACGCAAGTAAAAAATCTATAAAAGATGTTTTAACTGTAGATGGTCCATGGAGATTTAAAAACCCTAAAAAACTTAAACAAAATTTTAATGTGGATTTAAAAAACATGTTCACATATAAAAAACTTATAGACATAAACATGGAATCTATAAGGCTAGGAACTAAATTACTCAATATTAATACCCCTATTTTATTTAGTAGTATGTTTAATATTAAATCTAAAGGAACCCAACGCTTAGTAGATATTTGCTCTTATACAAATGCTACAGAATATGTAAGTGGTTTAGGGGGAAAATCTTACTTAGACGAATCTTTATTTGGAGATATAAAATTGACTTATTACAATCCACCTATTAAGAATTATTATTCTTTTATAAACAATATATGAATCATTATTTTTGTACAGAATTAGGCTTTGAAGGAAAAATACCTCCAACATTTACTAACCTTAGAACTTTAGAAACTTGGATTAAAATATTAGATGCTACACACCTAAATATATACCAAACATTAAAATCTAATTTAAAGTATGATGGTATTTGTTGGGTAGTAATCCCTAAAGGGTATCATAATAAACCCAATCATCCATTAGTAAATCATGATATTATTGGTATACTCAAAGCTAAATTTAATGAGGTGTATTGCATACAAGAAGGTGAAACTACATGGTGGAGTTCAAAATCAGTTCAAACACAGGTTTGGATATATAATCAATTTGCACAAAGTGATCGGATCTATACTCAGAATTCATATGATCAAAAATATTTAAAAGGACTTTTCCCTAATAAGCAAATATTCATTATAAGATCAATAATGGATCCGGAAATTTTATCAACCCTTAATAATCTACCAACCCAAACTGAAAGAGCTATAATAGCGGGTCCCCTTACTAATGAATATTTAGGATTTAATAGTAATTTATTATTCCAAATGTGTGATATTCCTGTTGATATCCCCCCTATGGGTGAATCAAGAATGCCTAAAGATTCTATAAATATGGCTGAACCTATTGGAGCCAAATATCTCCCATACAGGATGTGGAAGGAATGGATGGAACACTTACCACAATATAGATATGGAATGTTTATGGTAAGTGCTATAGGTGCTGCTACGTTTCCTTTAAATTGTGGATATTTTGGTATACCATGTATTGGTGATAATAGAGCAGACACACAAAAATTATTATTTCCTGATTTATCAGTAGACTATCTAGATTATGAAAATGCTCTAAAAAAATTAAAAAAATTAAAAACTGATAATATCTTTTATAAGGATATATCTCAAAAATCTAAAGAAATGTATCATGAACACTTTTCTAAAGATATATTTATAAAACTATTAAATTTATAAAAAATGAATAAAATATTTATAGATTGTGGCGCCCATTGTGGTGAATCAATTTTAGAAGCCAAACGACGTTTTGGCAATGGTATAAAAATTATATCATTTGAAGCTAATCCTAATTTAGCAATCCCCTTACAAAACCATTTTAAAGATGACCTTAATGTAGAAGTAAGAAATGAAGCTACATGGATTGAAGATCAAGAATCTACTAGTTTTTATTTATCCGTAGATTGGAGTGATGGTTCTAGTATATATAAAGAAAAAAAATCTGGGGGTATTTCAGATAATATCTCTGTAAATATTCCTAGTATTAATTTAGCTAACTTTATTAAAAAAATAAAAAAAGATAACTATATAATCCTTAAATTAGATGTTGAAGGTGCTGAATATGAAATATTAAATCATTTGATTGAAGAGGATGTTATGTCTTTAGTAGATGAATTTCATGGTGAATTTCATCCTGATAAAATTGATAAACCTGAACTTAAAGATTTAGAAACTAAAATCTTTAAACATTTTAATGATAATAAAATTAATTTTCATAATTGGGAACTAGTAGGCAATCAACCTAAAGCTATTGATAGAAATGTTTGGAAAAATAACATTAATATTGAACCAATTACTTTTGTAATACCCAGTCGAAATAATCTAGAATTTTTAAAATTAGCCTATAAATCTATTAAAAATCTTAAAGGTGATCATGAAATTCTTGTTTTAAATGATGCTAGTACTGACGGCACCCAAGAATGGATAGAATCTATAAACGACTCAAAACTAATTACACATCATAATGAAGGACCTGATAGAATTGGTATTGTAGGAATGTTCGATAAAGGTATTGAAATGGCTAATACAGATATTATTATGGCGTTTCATGCTGATATGGTTGCTGCACCACATTTAGACGAACATATATTAAAAAATTTAAAAAAAGGTACTGTAGTTAGTGCAACTAGAGTTGAACCTCCTCTCCACCCTGATGGGCCCGAAAAAATGTTAGTTGATTTTGGTATTGAGGTTGAAGACTTTAATATGGATGATTTTAATAATTGGGTATTAAATGATTATAAACCCAAACCTACTGATGGGCAGTGGATGGGTCATGCTAAAGTTACTGAAGGTATATTCGCCCCCTGGTGTATGTACAAGGATGATTTTTTAGCTATAGGAGGTCATGATAAATTATTTGCCCCCCAAAGTAAAGAAGATAGTGATTTATTTAATCGTTTTGTATTAAATGGTTATAAAGTACTACAAACATGGGATGGTTTAGTTTACCATTTTACAAGTAGAGGAAGTAGATTTAATAAACATGCTGGGGGTGCAGCCGGACAAAATAGCGAAGAATGGCTCCATACTACTAATAAAAATATGCGTAATTTTATTCGTAAATGGGGTACAATGGTTAAACATGATTCTTTAATGAAACCCATAATATCCCCAAAGTATGATATTGCTTTTAGAGTTACTAATAATAATCTTAAACTTATAGAAGCACTTGAACCTTGGTGTAATGTATATTATGGTGACGGTCATTGGGTCCAATATGAACATTATATAGCTCAAGAACAACTTAATACTAAATTTAATATGAGAGATCGCATTAAAACTAATGATTCTACTCTACATGATTTTAACCACGGTGTTATAGTTGAAATTGATGGACATAAAATTGATAATCAAGATTTTCAAATGCTTCAAATTTTATCTGAGATTTTAGAAGAAGGAGGCGAAATAGGAGAATTTGAACTGGGTAATATGAAAGTTATTATTAAGGACCTTACTAGATATGAAAATAATTTAATAATATGCGAATAATAGTAACAGGGGGAGCAGGTTTTGTAGGCACTAATTTATGTAAAAAGTTAGTAGAATTAGGACATGAAGTAACTTCTATAGACAACTACACTACAGGCAAAACAGAAAACCATATAAAAGGAGTTAGGTATGAAAATTTTGATATCAAGAATGTTTATGATTATAAGTGGGTATATAATGAACATCCTGATATAATATTTCACATGGCCGCCATTGCCCGAATTCAACCATCATTTGAACAACCTAAAAAATATTTTGCAACTAATGCTAATGGGACTTTAGAGATAGTAGATTACTGTGCTAAAAATAATGTACCTTTAATATATGCTGGTTCATCATCACACCATAGTGGTAAATTTAAAAATCCATATACTTTTAGTAAAGACATAGGCGAAGAAATAGTTAAACTATACCAGGAACATTATAACCTAAAGG
>Ga0181410_1000908_pt1 | contig 12836 bp, 7 predicted proteins | sample 33SPOviralmetaG_FD_130112 | JGI IMG/M metagenome (GOLD analysis project Ga0181410, IMG submission 130112) | Marine viral communities from the oligotrophic San Pedro Time Series (SPOT) site, San Pedro Channel, CA, USA - 33 SPOT_SRF_2012-06-20 | ecosystem: Environmental > Aquatic > Marine > Strait...
CCTCATTTTGGAAAACACATTTCTTGTTTGACTGTTGGTTCTAGAAGTTATGTCGCTGTGGCAGGAAATTCAGAGCTACGAATTTCTATTAGGGACTATTCTCTGTTTGGTAATAATGCTTGGAATACTGTTGTCTCTGATCTAAACGGCTATGGTCACACAGGTATTGATCTCACTCTTGCTGGAGAGTATGATAGCTTGTTTGGAATTTCATCTGACGATGCTAATAATGAAAATTTACATTCTAATAATGCTTTCAGACAAGTTCATACTTTAGTTTCTAATAATAGTCAAGACGTTTTTGGTAAAAGCGTTGCCCTCTGTAACATGGGTAAGATATTAGCTATTGGAGCGCCAAGGGTAGACGCAACTGATAGTGTAATAAAAACTCTATACGTATTTGAATCAGATTATAATTCTTACGGCAACATTAATTTCCACGCTTCAACAAAGATGCAATCAGATGATCCTCATTTTGGAAAATATGTTTCTTGTTTGACTATTGGTTCTAGAAGCTACGTTGCTGTAGCTGGAAACTCAGAGCTAAGAATTGCTATCAAAGATTATTCTCTGTTTGGTAACAATTCTTGGAACACTGTTATATCTGACCTAAACGGCTATGGCTACACAGGCATTGATCTCACTCTTGCTGGAGAGTTTGATAGCTTGTTTGGAATTTCATCTGACGATGCTAATAATGAAAATTTAAAAGTTTATTTGTACGGGACAGACAAACAGGGCCGTACCAGATGTTTTGATATCACTAGCTTTAAGAGCGCTGGAAGTTCAAGCCTAGCCTCCGAAAACGTGGTTGGAGATGTAATTCCTGCAAAGCCTTATGGCGCTGGCGCTGGAAGTACAGTAAAAGCATCTACCTACTATGATCACATAAACAATAAATTTGTAAATAGAATTATACGAACCGCAGTGTCTAATACCACTTCTGTTTACTTTGAAGATTCTAACAATCCTTCTTTGGGAGCAAAGAATGGTCTAGTTTCTGTGTACGATTTTGATAGCGTTCAAAACAAGTGGGTCCAATATCTGCCAGACATCTCTGACTCTAGCCTTACTGCTGACAAGCAGTTTGGTACAAATAATGGTAGAAATCTTGGCAGATCCGTCGCGCATCATTATCATACATCTAGAGTGTCCGATCAAACCACAGATGATTTTGTTCGCTACAGTATTCTCGCTACTTCCTTAAATTCAGATACATCTGGAATAAGCGCTATGCGTAGAGTCACAGACAAATTAGTTACTACGACCCCAGCGCCCACCACGACTCCAGCGCCGACTACTATCCCGCCAGAACCTTCTGCGGACATACCTAGATATACTAATACGGCTGGTATGGTCCCTGTAAACTATGCTTCTGACAACATTGGCCCTCCTGTTTACGATAATAATATTTCTTCTTCAGAAACTCCTAACGATTTAATGCACTTGCCATTATCTTCTATTGTTACATCTGAGGATGGTTACACATCTGTCATGTGGGACGATAGGTCTAACTATGTAAATATTGATGACAGGAGGACGTATATACTCACTGGATTTCCGAACATTACAGAATATGAGCCAGCTAATATCCAATCTTCTATAGATCCTATTTCTGATGAGTATGAAGTACATACTGAACTGACGGTTGATAGTAACCATAAGAGGAGGGTAGTTGATTGCGCTGTTTCTGATGGCGGTGAACACATTGCAGTCACTATAGCTCAAACTCCTGCTGGTAAGTCTGCTGGCTTGGAAAAATCTTATGTTTTACTTTATCAAAGAAATCAAGAAAAACTTGGGGATGGAGCTGATACAGCTCAATTATTAAACAAATTTGTTTATTCTTTACTTAAAACTGCCACACAGTCTATAAACAATTCTTTAGACACAAGTGGGCAAAATCAATCTAATTACATAGATGGTGTAGATTTTAGTGAATACTCATTAGGATACAAAGATGCTCCTACTCCCGGTGAAACAAACCTTAACTATCAGAACCGAAGACACAACAGACATAAAGTGATTTGTGTGCTTGTATCTAAACCTTTAAATGATTCTTCTGGGAATTCCTCTACAGCTATGTCTGCTTACTTGTTTGGCCTTAAGCTTGCTAATCAAGCTTTGACATATCGTGTTCCGGCGGGCTTGGTGGATGGTAAGGATGACGCACAGCAGCTTTATAAGGTTGACATTCCATATAATAGACTCATGGATGAATCTCTGTTTATAAATGGATCAAGTAGAAACGATTTCATTAGAACTGCTCGCCAACAATCTATGCATATACCTAGAATTGTAGATAGGTATTTTGTTAAGAATGATGATGGTGATAGATATGCTCCAGATGATCGAATGTCTGCTGTGGCAGCGCCAACTGGTTACGATGCTATGGATACGGTCTCAAATGTCATTGGTGATTATACTCATCAAAAATACGACATATATATTTACAGGCTTAATAGGTCTCAACCCGGAACTAACGTTTTTAATACTCATCACTACGATGTGTTGTCTTGTATAGTTTCTATGAATCAATATGACACAAAGATTCGTACTTATAATACTAATTCTGATACTAGCTTTAAATTTAATGGCTCTTCAGTGAATTTTCGTATAAGTCAGACAAATCAGACTGATCAAAACGAAAGCCACCAGTGGAGAACAGGAAAGGTCTCAAGAACTGGCTTCCTTCCTATTAGCGCAATAGATCAAGAGTATACTGGTAGAAGTGGTCTAACTAGATCAGACTTTGGTGGAGAATCAGACCCTTCAACACCAACTGTTCCTAATAACAATACTACTGATGCTCCTACTGCAACTACCACCACTGCATACGTAGCGCCGGACAACAACAACAATAATAATGGAGGAGGATATTAATGCCTACGCCAAAAAGCAATTTGATCAAAATAGTTAAGCTATCCGAGAATGCTTCTATACTTGAGCAGAAAAGCACTATTGCTACAGATAGGGGACATCAGTATAACATGCATGTTTCTAATGATGGCGCTAGACTTTTAACCCAAGATGCTCCCCAATCTCTTCAAGACCAAGGCGCTAGTGATTGGAGCGGTGGAGGATTTAACGATTGGTATAATAAATTAAATTCAACGTCTTGGGATCAACCAAAATCTGATTTGCGAGAGTTTTATAATACTACTCAGAACGTTTATGGATATGCTGCTATAGATAATACCAAACAAGTTTTCGCTGAACAAGTAGTTAATTCACATTCTAATTCTACAATTGATATAAGCAACAGCGCCATTACTTGTCTTGACAAATCAGACCCTGTTGTTTCTACTCCGGTTATTAGACTAGGGCCACTAAGCACTTCGGACCAATTAAGCGATGTACATGGTTTTATGCATCGTGAACCACTTAAGTCAGGCAGCGATTATGAGTCGGCATTTGAGCATGTGTACAACTATTCCTCTGTTACTGACGCGCAGTTAGATAGATGGCGCTTACACGTACCTGCTGTGGGTGGCGGCGCCGTAAGAAGTCAATTTGACCGCTCTTCAGGTTTGGTTATAGAAGAAGGATCATCTACAATCGGCTTAGAAGAACATGAAACAGCATTTGACTTTTCAGAAGAACGGCTAGGTTCAAGATCAACTCAATCATTACCAAGCGATCTCATGGTTCTTCACAATTATCATTTAAAATCTGATAGAGATTCTGTTAGCACCCCCACCGCCACCGATACGGCTGGACGCATCCATTTGCCAGATTTTGAAGAAAATACCAACAAGACAGGGTATGACGATGGCGCTGCGATGCTTGGAGAATTCTCAATAGCACGAAGTCGATACTGCGATCCTGCATCCAACGGCGGGAATACATTTTTAGATTTTTCTGTTAGCCTTCGACTACAGAGTGTTACTCAGTCCGCAGGAGTACCTGCCATGAGAGACATATACTGTTATAGCACTCCGTTTTCAACCTTTGGATATGGGTTCTATGAATTTCCAAACTCGCCCACGAACAATTATGTCACCACCCATGATATGAAATTTTCTAAAATACAACCTGCGTACATGAGATTTGGAGGGATATCCCTAAGATCTTCTACTGGTGATATTAATAAAATGGATCAAGTAGTTTTAAAATCTAATGAATGTATATCATTAGCTGGTTCTAGTGTTGGCACTAATGGCCTTTCTTATAATAATTCTGATGTTGCAGATATAGTTATATCAATTCCAGAAATGTCAACAGAAAAATGGTATTTCCTTCACGTATTTTCTGATGTAGAAAAACTTACCGTTGCTATAGACGGAGAAGTTGTTGCCACTAGAGAGCATGAAACTTCCTTAACTTCACAACATATCTATACTGTTGGCGATTCTGCAAGTGCGGCAAAGTACTCTAAAGATCCCAACGCATACCGACCATACATAAACTACAGTAATACGCGGGCTAATGTTATGGGACTAACACCTAGTCATGGCTGTCCTCCTGTTGCAGCTGGTAGATCCCTTTTTGCTAAATATCCCATTCAAAATGATTACAATACTTACGACGTTACTACCCATCAGTTAGTAATTTTTACCACCAGTGCAACACCTAGATTTATTTATAACGAGCGTCCCGACGAAATATTTCTTATGAAAAATTTAGCTCCACACTTGTCGGACCCTAATAAGATAAGTACGAGTTTGTTGAGTGCCATAGGGAATATTATTCCTCACTTTAAAACACTAACACCTGCAACACTTGGTCTTTCCTTGCGGTTTTCGACTAATTCTACTGCGGCGTCTGCTATGAACATCTGGACCGGACGAGACAGCATGGTTCTCAACAAATCTGAAGCTTGGTTGCTACATGCTGATCATGATTCTATAACGGACTACCTATCTTGGGATCAACCATCATACGCCTTTGGCAGGTCCAATACATCAGAAAAGATGCTAGAACATGATCCGGGTAAAGCTGGTATAAATTCTCTCTTGTCTGTTTATTCGTCTAGCTGGAACGGATTGTTAAACTATAATGATTCACACAACGCAACCTATGGTTCTTCACGACATTATATACATTCAACGGTTGATATTAGTACAAACACCACCACCAGCCGAATGCGTCAAGATTCTAGCGAGCAAATGCTGTACGGCATATCTCCAACTCATTTAATAATAGCTCCAAATAGAAGGTATGGTCAAGCTGTTATAATGTCTAATGAAAAAAACCAAACTGTTTTCTATACTCCTTTTTGTGGACACATGCATTCTTTTAGTTTATCAAGATTAGATGGTCGAAAGATTATTAACAGTAAGGAGTTCGCTAAAGCTAAACATGCACATTTCTCTAAGATGAATGATACAAGAAAAAAGAACAACAGTTTCTTTGCTACTGATTCAGAAAATTTAAAAGATCGAGTGAATTTATATGGAAGCACTAAGCCAACGCAGGAAGGTCTTTGGCCTACAACCGACAGCAGCTTTTCTAGCACTACCGCTATAGAAGATTATGTAAATACTGGATCTGATCTTTCTAGTAACCAAGCATTCCATGTTGGAGAAGCGCCAATAGTGGGTGATAGAAGCAGAACCCAATTCAATAAACACAACTCCCTATCAGATGGCAATGTTAGATATTACACAGAGCAATATGTTTCGACAGACTATAATAGTGATTTGAATGATTTAATAGTTGCTCCTTTTTCAGACTACAAAACGGCTACTACAGATAACATTGTTACTCAAGGCGTGAGACATGATGTGTTTTTTAATTACAAGAAAACCGCCCTTTCTTCTATGTACAGTGTTGGCGTTGTTGGGGCAGATAATTTTGGTCAAGCAGGAGTTGGTTCCTCAGAACACGCTCTTGGGGATACTGGAATATATAATTCTGTAACGTCTGTTGGCAAAAACAATTATGGACAGCTGGGTGACGGTTCTACAAGCACAACTTAATATAAGAATTTAACAAGGAGTTAGAAATGTCTTTAAAAAATGCACTACTTCCAGATAGCGTTGTCGATGCAGCGTGTGGTAATGATCACTCTTTAGCTGTAACATCTGGTGGCGAATTATATTCTTGGGGTAACAATGGCTTTGGTCAACTAGGTCATGGAGATCGGACTCATAGATCAAGCCCTACTAGGGTTGGTTCAAGAACAGATTGGGTCAGAGTTTTTGCTGGTACAAATCATTCTGTAGCTCAAACCTCTGATGGAAAGTTTTATGGGTTTGGATTAAATGTATCGAAACAACTTGGGGAAGGTCTCAGTACGACAGCTCAATATGTACAGACCCCAGAACTTTTGCTTTCAGAGCCTACCAATTTGTCGAGTACAGAAGCTAGTGATTTGCAGACAATGAGGGGAAATATTAACAGTCTCAGCACTAATGTTTTTTGTGGTCCTAATTGCACTATTTTTATTACTTCCAGCACTGTATTTTGCAACGCTCTGTACCTCAGTTCTTCGTATAAAAACAACAACGTCTTCTTGTTGGGAGCTAATCCATCTTTTCTTAATAAAGTTGTTCAATACAGCTTACCACGCGGCATTGGCGCAATACCAGATGGAACTACTGATTATTCTATAAGTGATAACGGAATTTTATTAAATAGATACAATATGTTAGCAATGAACGGTATGGTTAGGTTATGGTCAGATCAATCTTGGAGTGGATACAATAATTATTATAAGTCATCTGGCAGCGCCCTTGCAAACCTTGGTTATAATGCTAAGTTGAGTGAGAGATGGTCTTATACATTTAACTTTGCTAATCATTTTGTTACAAGAGATTTAAGTTACGGTGGAGAAGCGTTTTACGCCAACATGGCTGACTTCATGGTTGGGACAAACGCGAATTCGGCTAGCAGTCTTACCATAAGTAGAAATTTATTCACTCATGAAAAATCTTCAGATTATACATACGCCGCTCAAGATGCTTCCGTAAGTTTAGATGATCATACTGTTTTTGCAATAAGTTCTAATAACGATTTGTTGGCTTCAGTAGCACCAAGAAGATTCATATCTTATTCAAATTCATATTTCGACACCTACACTAATTATAATTACATCTCCCAATTGGGAGAGGCTCCATCGGGACCAGACAACACGGGGAGCTATCGCATTAGCCTTATAAACGATGGGGGCAAAAGTAATCCATATTATGTAAGCAATAATCGCCCTGAGAGTTCACCCCTTTTCAATTCTTCTGGAGGAGGCATGGATGGAACTGGAGACCTTCAGCCTTATGGCAATGTGAAGTGTAGCACAGTTTTCAACGGTAGAGATAGAATATATGCATTGGATAATAACGGTATTCTTCTTTCTGCTGGCAAGGATGATAATTATCTTTTAGGTAGAGATGTTTCTACGTCTACTCCAGCTAATGAGCTACACCCTACAGCTATTCGTAATGTAAAAAGAGTCGTATCGGGTCGTCACCATTCCCTTTTCCTACAGAACTAAAATATGTTTCCAGAACGTTTTGATAAAATAATACAGTTTTTGCCTAATGGTCAATCTGTGACTTACGTTAAGGGCGCTGGTCTTCAGGGAATTACTTACTTGAGGAACGGAGAAACGTATGTCTTTATTAGTGCTAATGATGATGACCACATTGTTTGTGATGGGGTTGTGGCTACAACGACGACTACTACTACGTCAACTACGACCACAACAACTACAACTACAACTACAACAGCCGCTCCTACCACTTCACTTTCTTTCAGAAATATTGTAGGCGATAACGGTTGCAATGGTTCGCTTAGTGAATTTCCTAAATGTATTCCTTGTTCACCCACAAGCATTAGCCATGTTGTTAAAACTAAAGAAGAAGATGGCGTTATTACATTTAAAGTCTCTGTCGGCGTAACTAATCCTAATACTAGTCAACTTCAGTATATATGGGAGTATAAATCCTATACCACAGAATGTTCCAGTGGTGATTGGACCCGCTTTGGCACTTCAAATTCCAGCGCCAATCAATACGGAGTTACGTCTGTACCCACTGTAGACTTTAATTATGACTGTATTATTGGTCAGTCCTTGAGGATAGAAGTAAGATGTACTGCTCTTATGGGTTGGGAAAACACTCGTACCATTTCAAATAGTTACTATTACAAATGCGATAACGAGCTAGATACATCTGAACTTGTTAATAAGTTTGATTTATTAATTAGTACACCAGAAAACGCATCAGAATCTTTCCCCACAGGCTTTACGACAATTAGTAGAGGTTTTGTGTTAAGCGATAGTAAGGAATACGACTATGATACTGAACAATGTGAATATGATGACTATGTTGAAGGCGGTTATTTACTCTTAAACCAACCATCTGACATGTTAGGAGATCGTAATCTTCTTCAATTACCGTTTTCTGAATCAACTAAAGAAGCTATAAAACAAATAGGTCAAGTCGAATGGCTTATAAGAAGACCCACCGATACGCCTCTTGCAAGTGATAGCGCATCTACTCTAAAAACATTACCAAACAACCAGAGATCGTTCCAAACCTTATCGTCTACTACAGCGCTCAATAATGATAACGATCCGACTACTTTAAATTTGGCATCTATTAATTTTCCTAGTTTGTATACAGGTTATTACGAAATAGTGGCTAAAGTTCGACTTGGCACTGAAACGTGCTACTCCAAAATTGTTCCAGTTTTTCTCAATAATTATCTCAGTTCACGGATAAGTATGTATGACACAAGCCGTCCTGATTTAATTTCTTTAGGTTATCACGGTCATCAAAAACATTGCGCTTACACGGGGAATTATCCTACTGTCGGCGCGCCTAGTATAACAGCAGACGTTGCTATTATTAATGGTACGGCACCCAGCGCTGGTTTGCCAAGTAGTGATACACAAAATGTTTATGTAGCATCAAGAATAGGAGACAGGAGTTATGGCGCTTTGGAGCATCTATTTCCTATAAGCTCAGTTTATGTTGACGGAAATTATGTTACGAGAAAAAATTTGAAAGTTGTGTATAACCAAAAAAATAATTCTTTGTCGTATAATAATTCGTATTTTATACATGAGGTGTCGGATTCGGAAAATACGAATGTGCTTGCATCTGTTCAGTCGTTAGTAACTTCAGTCTGGGGATTTTATGATCCTCAAAATCCTATCTGTGCGTTTGGAAGATATTACCCTCACCCTACGATAAGACCTTGGAATTATGGTGTTTTAGCTCCACTTAAACGTGGCTCTTACTATAGTTCCAGCGGGTACGGTTCTTATCCGGCACAGATATCTGACTTAACTGGTGGTAACACCTTAAAAATAAATTTAAGAACAGCGTTCACTTACAATGACGACGATAAACCAGAAGCTCACGATTTAGTTGTTGTTCCACACATGCAGTATAGTAATGATGGGGGTGGTACTTGGAGAAATGCCGGGGGTCTGCAATCGGTTGTCAAGAAAAACAATAAATTTTGGCAGGCAACTTTTCGTAATCCTTATTCTTATGGTGCTAGTTATTGGGATATTTTTGGATGGCGTAGTGGCACTCTGATCCGTTACACCCCCGTAGGTTATGCAGGAGTTCTCGGAGGATCTTATGATAAAGATATATACAACGCTGGTGGCTATCCGGGTCTTGCGATTAGGCAGTTAACAGATCCATCTATTCCTATTAATTCTAGGGTTCATTCTGTATTTTCACAGCCATTTTCTTTACCATAGGTAATCACATGCCAATTAATGTACCAGAATCTGTTTTCGATAAATACTTTGATGTTATAGACTCCACGTTTAATATATTTGGAGTTACGTGTCAACTTGTGTCTATAGAAAAAAGAGAAATCGTTACCCCTCACAATCCAAACAATAATATTCCTGATAGAAATACAATCAATAATCGCAAAAGAGGTGGTGGTGAGTATGACATTGGCAATAAAACTATCAGGGAAGTTGAAACACTAACCGATATAAAATTAAAAGTGTATTGGGATGCTCGAAAATTTATAGGAATTACTGATCTACTTAAAATCCCAGATGGTTCTATCCAGACGATTGGATTTATGTCAGATGTAGAAGCTGTCATGAAAGCAAAACAACTCATAGTACATAAAGATATTAAAGATAAGAAAGAGCTAAGGTTTGAAAGAGTCGGTGAATACATACCCATCGGCCTAAAGCAAGATAGATATTTCGCATGTTTCTGGAAAAGAGTATGATTACTTTAAAATTATTAGACTCAAATTCTGAGATCGCTAGTAAAATCAATGGAGCTATAGCTCCAGAGATAAATGCTAGAATTTCTAAAAACATAGATAATATTAAATACGAAATGCAAAGCTTGATAGATGGATGGATACTATCACAGCCAGAAATTAAATCTATACAAAGCGCAAACCCTATATCGTTAGCTGGTCAATTTGGCATTCGCCCTAATTCTGTTCCGTCTGTAGTGTCTGGAATTGTGGGCGCGGTTAAGTCAGCTGTGTTTATACAGTTCAAGCCGTTTGATAGTAAGCTTTCCGGCGGGTTTAGTATTAATTTCCAACCTATTGATTTTTCAAATTTACTATCGCTACCGGAAGGCCATGTGTTCTACGAAAAAGGAGACTTACACTGGATGAACTGGCTGCTGACTATGGGTTCTACTATCATTGTTGCTAATTATAGTTATTCACCGTCGATGGGTTCTGGTAGATCTGGCTTAGGTGTAATGTCTATAGGTCGTTCTTTTCGTGTTCCTCCCGCATTCAGTGGTACTATAGATAATAATTTTGTTACTAGAGCGCTGAATGGACAATCTCAACAAGATCAAATTACTAAGGTCATAGAGAAAGCATTAAGTTAATGGCTTACTTAAATAATATAAATAACGTATTTGATAGTACTCATTATAATGAGATACAGGATAATCTAGTAGAATGGCTAGATTGGGGATTGCTAGAAAAGGGCAACTATTTTAATTCTACTCTGGGCGAGCTGTCACCTCAGAACACAGACTATAGTTTATTGCAAATATCTAACAATTCTAACTTTTCCGCTGGTCAAGCATGGGATGGCTTTAGGCCAAACTGGGTCTGGCAGAGCGGTGTCCCCTACAGTCCTGACCCTATCATAGAGTCTGGAAACACATCTAAACCCGGAGTATCTGGCGTTTACGTAGATGATACATTCTATCCTACGGACACAGCTGGATCTTACGCTCATCATATAGACTATCATAATGGCAGGGTCGTTTTTGACTCTCCCATACCCACTGGCTCAAAAGTCCAAGTGGAACATAGTTATAAGTATATTAATATAATATATGCTAATTCTCTCCCTTGGATTAGGGAGGTCAGCTATGACAGTTTGATTAATGGAAGAGACCCCGTAATGCCCCCTGAAATGACCATAAAACTGCCCTGTATAGCCATTGAGCTTTCTAGGCGAAGTATGGAGCCATTTTCTCTAGGTGGAGGACAGAGGATCAATACGGATGTTTTATTCCACTGCGTGGCTGAAGATTCTTACACTAGAAATCAGATGTTGGATATGATTTCCTACCAGAATGATAAGCCTATACAGCTTTTCAACACTAATGATGTTATAGATAATGACGCATTACCTATAGATTATTACGGAACTCCAACGGCTAATGCTCTTAGATATCCTGATTTGATAACCACATATCCTCTGTGTACCATGTTTCTCAGAAACATGACTGTACAGAGTGTTAATACCATCAATTCCAACATTCATATGGGCATTGTGAGGGCTACTACGGAGATCTACGACTTACCTTAAAACTACTCAAAATCGTTAAAAATGTGTAATTAATTCTAGAGACTAACATGTTCTGGAGTGTTACACGCTCAATCCACTACCAGATAATAATATTCATAGGGAGAAACCAATATGGCTAATAAACGTATTTTTTATGCACTCCAGCAAGTGTTAATAGGCGACGGAGAAGCGAGTGAAACATCAACCGCGCTAAAGGGTGTACAAAGTGTTGGAATGAGTTCCACCACAAATGTAGAGAGTTTTAGTGCTTTTGGTGGCATTGAGGCAACTACAATTCTGCAAGACCTAGATCTTGAAATAACTATTGAGAATGGTCTTGGTAGCGATTGGACGAACGCCCTTGGAGCTGCTGGCTATAGCTCGTTCAATAGTGCGTTTTTTGACACGAAAAGAACGATTACTTTAGAATATCTTACAGATAGTGGCACTCCGAACGTGACTAAATTAATCACACTGGAAGCTATTTTGACTTCATACAGTGTTCAGATGGGTCTTGATGGTGCAGCTACAGAATCTATTACTTTCCAAAATGCTGGCACCTCAGTCTTTACTGCGGGTTCTGACGGTACAGCGCTGTCAGCTCAAGCAGGCAAAAAACTTTGTAATGTAATTACTCGACCTAACTTTACTAATTTTACATATACTGAATACCCGGAATGCTGTGAAGCAACCACTATAGCCCCCGCAACCTATAGTAAAGTTCAATCATTTAGTGCCAATTTTGATGTTGGAAGCGAAAAGGTTTCAGCTCTTGGGCAGTCTATGCCATTTGGCAAATTTGCTACCTTCCCAGCTGAAATTTCGGCAGAAGTAGAATACCATCTTGATCCAACTGGTGGTATTGGTACTCTTAATTCTGGAACTATTACTGGCAATAGCTTGGATGATGTGTGTTATGATGTAGAAATTGCTATGCCCGGAAATACATATGCGATGGATAAAATGAGGCTCGCAGGAGCTAGCCGAAGCGGAGGTGATGTTGGCGGTGGAAACGTAACTATTTCAGAAAGTTATACTGGATTTAATACGTTTAGCTACACTGGCCCTTCTTAATTGTTAAATGAGGAATGACGAAGAGGAACACTGGATACAATCTATTAGAGTTGGCACTATTAAG
>Ga0181410_1000909_pt1 | contig 12825 bp, 5 predicted proteins | sample 33SPOviralmetaG_FD_130112 | JGI IMG/M metagenome (GOLD analysis project Ga0181410, IMG submission 130112) | Marine viral communities from the oligotrophic San Pedro Time Series (SPOT) site, San Pedro Channel, CA, USA - 33 SPOT_SRF_2012-06-20 | ecosystem: Environmental > Aquatic > Marine > Strait...
ATAAATATAATTAAATTATGGAGATATTATGGAACTAAACACTTATATAGTGGAAGGTGGCGTAGGTAAATGTTCAGCATTTACAGCCTTGATTGATAAACTTGCCAAAAAGGCAGGTCAAGCAATTCAAGTCTATACACCTTATGTACAAAGCTTTGCAAACAATCCAAATGTTAAAATGGTATTTGAGCAAACCTTACCTTTAAACGATAAACGTATTATGGATTCGAATAACATATATTATTCGGAACCATATAAATCAAACTTTCAATTTGGTAATCAACATTTAATAGAAGCATATTCAAAACTACATGATGTGGAATTTGATGTAACTATGCGACCTAGTATGTTTACTAAAAATTTAAAACCAGCAGTTGATGATTGGAAAAGAAAACATAAAATAGTTGGTGATTATATACTTGTACAATTTACAGGTGGTCAAAGTGGTTGGAGTGGTGGTGCTGTAAATACACCTTATAACAATAACAATCCTGGAAGAATATATCCTCAGTGGTTAGCACAAACAGTAATCAATACAATTAAACAAAAATATCCTCAATGTACTATTATTGATTGTACATTACCAAATGAACCAGGTTATGCAGGTACAATTAAATGTGATTTGCATTGGTCAGGTCTACACGAATTATTAAAAGACGCTAAAACATATATTGCAATTGATTCTTGTTTACAACACTTTGCAGCTTCTGTTAAGAAAAGAGGTATTGTAATATGGGGCAGTACAAAGTGGACACAATTTGGTTATACTCATAATACTAATTTACATTATCACATGGGTGCTAAATGGAATGATAATAAATTTGACGCTGATGATCCTAGAAATATAATGGTAGAACCTGAAAAAGTTTTTAATTGCTTTGAGGCATTATATAATAACTATAAAGAAAAAGAAGTTAAATGTGCTAAAGAATAATGTGGAAAGAAGAAATTGATGGCATATTTTGGACTAATTATAGTTTTTTAGATGATGAATATATTGATAAAGTTTTAAACTATAGCCAAAAACATAGTCTAATTGAAATAGAACAAAAAGATACTCATTATGAGGCCTACGCAGACCCATTAAGATATAAACCTGAATTTACTACACCCATAATATCTAAACTAAATGAACAATATAAGATATTATTTAATAAGCAATCACAAACTATTGGTCTCAGTTCTTTACAATTCGTAAAAAAACGTTTTGTACCTAATAAATCTTTTTATAAATTACATAAAGAAGTGCCCTCCATTTATGGTGAGTGTGTGTTTATGTTTTATCTAACAGACGAAATTGATGGTGATTTAGTTATACCTGACTTTAATTATCGTATTACACCTAAGAGAAATCTATGTGTTATTATGAAAACAGGATACTCACATTTAGTAGAAAATTGTACAGGAGAAAGACAAGTAATCACAGGTTGGAGTTTTGCTCCTCCTAGTAGATTGACTAAAAATCTAAGAAAAAATTACGATAAACTGTAATAAATGTTATTATAAATAGTATTATTACAATATTAAGGAGAAATATGGCACATTCAGATGACGCAACAAAGAAACTTGAAAAAGCAATACCTACAACAAACTCTGATGGTAAGGTTGTAAAATGGGATATAACTTATTCTTATGACAAGAATGATTATAAAGTAGAATACTCCCATGAAGTACATCAAACCGAAGAAGGTGATGAAAAATTTACTTTACAAGCAACAAGTTCTTTTACACAAGCTAGTTTAGTCGCATTATTACCGTTGTCACATTGGAACGAAATTTATAACAGTCAATATGGATCTATACATCCAGAAACAGAACCGGCTGTAGAGACAATAAATTCAGATTTTGATGTAACTACTTTATCAGCTTCTTAATATAGAAAGTTTATTATGAAAAAAATATTAGTTGGTACGCCAGCTCACGATGGAAGAGTTGAAGTATATTATGTAAATTCTTTGATACAAACTATTGAGTACATGAAAAGTAAGATGTATGAAGTACAACCTATTTTTATGTCATACGACAGTTTGGTACAAAGAGCTCGTAATGATTTAATAAAGATTGCAATTGAAGGAGACTTTGATTATTTATTTTTTATAGACAGTGATATGACATGGGAACCACAATGGATGGAAGAGTTAATAAACACACCTGTGGATGTTATAAGTGGTACTGCTCGTAAAAAAAGTGATAATGAAATTACTTTTGCAATTAAAATTAAAAGTGATTTTGAAAATGCAAAACGTTTACCTGAAAATCCAGATGTTATGGAAGTTGCAGGTACAGGAATGGCATTTACAAAATTAACAAGAAAAGCTTTCACGGATGTTTGGAACATAAGTCCCAAATATACAAATGGTGAAAGAAATAGTAGAATGGTATTTGATATTGGTATTGATGAAGATGGTGAATTATATAGTGAAGATACAGCATTTTGTAACAAGTGGAAAAGTTTAGGCGGAACTACTTGGGTCAATATCAGTATGACTTGTGGTCACATTGGATCAAAAGTTTTTACTGGTAACTTTAAGGAGTATTTTAAAGAATATACAAGGTTATATGGTAAAAACAATAAGTAGGATTCAATGTCAAAAGCACGAAGTTTAGCAGATTTAATATCAGGTGGTGCAGTAATAGAAGCAAGTGAAATTGCTGATAGCACTATTACAGGAGCTAAACTTGCCTCAGATATCTCATTTCAAACAAGCGGTTCAATTGCATTTGGTGACGCAGCTGAAAAAATATCAGGTAATGGTACAGATTTAAAAATTGAGTCAAGCGGTAAAATTATTTTAGATGCTGATAGTAGTGGTACTATTCAAATTGCTGATAATAATACTCGATTAATAAAATTTTTTCAATTTAGTAATTTTGTTGCTATTGAGTCAATGGTGTCATATAAAGATTTTAATATTAGAGGTAATGATGGTGGTTCATTTATTAATGCTGTTTCTTTTGATATGTCAGCTGCAGGTGCGGCTACGTTTAATGACAAAATAGTTTTAGGTGCCAATAAAGCAATAGAATTCGGTGACGCTGGTGAATACATAAGTGGTGACGGTACTAATTTAAACATTGTTTCATCTGGTTATACAAATTTAAGTTCTACAGGAAATCTTTTACTTAATACGAGTTCAAGCGGATCTATATTTTTTAGAGAAGGTGATACTAATTATTTATTAACTAGAAAAACAGGCGATAATGCAATAATTAAATCCTCTATTAGTGACGGTGATTTAATATTTAGTGGTAACGATGGTGGGTCAAACGTTGACGCTTTAACTTTAGATATGTCAGAAGCTGGTACAGCAACATTTAATAGTGATGTAAAATTAGGAGATAATAGTAAAATAACACTTGGTGCTGGTGATGATTTACAAATTTACCATGATGGAACACAATCAATAATTAAGGATGCAGGAACAGGACAATTAAAAATATTAGCTGAAAATACTTTATTTTTTGGTTCTGCTACAGGAAATTCAAAATATATTAGTGCTATAAAAAATGGAAAAGTAGATTTATCTTATAGTAATTCTGTGAAACTTCAAACAACATCAACAGGTATTGATGTAACAGGTATTATAGGAATTGGAACTTCAGCAGCTAGTTATACACCTTTAAATACAATTACAGTTAACACAAGTTCAGATATACCACTTTATATTCATAGTGGAGACGCAAGTAATTATGCTGTTATGTCAGATACAAGTGGTTCAATAAAATTTGGAACTACAGCAGATAGATTTGGTATATTCACAGGTGGTGACGCAGGTGGTAGTAATGCTCCAAGTGCTACTAGTCACTATGCTAACAACGCTGTAGAGCGTTTAACAATTGCAAGTGGTGGTGATGTAGGTATATGTTGCAATCTTACTGTTGCAGGTAATCTAACAATTAACGGTACTACAACAACTTTAAACACGGCTACTTTAGACATTGAGGATAAAACTTTATGCATTGCAAAAGGAGCTGCTGACGCAGCTGCAGCTAACGGTGCTGGAATAATAGTAGATGGCGCTAGTGCTTGTTTGTGTTATACTTCAGGAACTGACAGTTGGGATTTTAATAAAGATGTAATTTTACCAAATAATAAGAAAGTAATATTTGGTGACGCAGGAGAATATATTGTAGGCGATGGTACTAACTTAAATATCATATCATCTAACGCATTAGGTATTGATGTTCCAAACGGTATAACTTTAGATAGTGGTAGTGGTGGAACAACATTGAGAGCAGGTGGTGGTACAACATATGGTACACTTACAAGTAGCTCAGGAGATTTAAGTATTAATCAAACAACTTCTAATAAAGATATTATATTTACAGGTAATGATGCTGGTACAACAATTACTCCTTTAAAATTAGACATGTCAGCAGGTGGATTAGTAACTACGGATGTTGCTGGTTCTACTGTTGCAAAATGGCAGAGAGATTCATCTACTAATGGTGAGTTAACTTTAGGTTTTCCATCAACAAAAGCTACATTTACTGCTTCTAATGATTTAGTTTTTATTGCTGGAGGTAGTGATATATGTTTGAATAATAATACTACTATTATTGGCAATATATCAGCAGGTAATTTTGCTGGTAACAATGAAATTGCTTTAACTAGAACAACAAGTAGTCCATCATCAATTAAATTACAAGCACATTCAAATGAACCAAAAATTATGTTTGGTACAAATGGTGGTGGTAATTATGGATTAAGATTTTCTGATACCAGCGATAATGTGTTAATGAAATTAACAGAATCAGGTAATTTAGGTATCGGAACCACAGCACCTGGTAGAAATTTAACAGTATTTAAATCAGATTATCCTACAATACAATTAATTAATTCAACATCAACAACTGGTGGTGCTGATGGATCTATAATACAATTACATCATACCGATATGGATTTGGTTATAAGAAACCAAGAAAATGCTGATATAAGATTTGATACAAACGGTGGTAATGAACGTATGCGAATAATGGCTGATGGAAAAATTGGAATAGGGACTACATCACCTACACAAAAATTAACACTTGCCGGTGGTAATAATGCTAAAATAGCATTTATAGAGGGTGGAGTACAAAGTTTATATTTTAATGACACTGATACATCATTGGCAGGTTATTTTCACTATCAACATTCTATTGATCAATTTAGAATGAACACATCAGGAAGTATTGTATTAACAGGCGGAAATGTTGGAATCGGGACTACATCTCCAGGTCAAACACTTACTGTTGCTGGTGATATGACTGTTCAAAAATCTGGAGATAATTTAAAAGCTGATTTTTCAAATGGTGTTAATTCAAACTTTAGAATTTTAACTGCTGGTACTGTTGCACAAATTGGTCCAAGTACAGCTAGTGATGTAGTATTTTTATCTTCTAATGTTGAAAAAATGCGTATGACCTCTGACGGTAAATTTGGAATTGGAACTTCAGCTCCAACACAGAAAATATTTTCTGCTGTAGATAGTACATTAGCTATTCCTACAAGTGCATCAATGGGTTCAACAACTTCAGGTGTTGCAAATGGAATAGGAATACATAACACAAATAATAGCGCACAATATTCTGGTCTTACTTTAGAAACAAAAACTACTAATGCTTCAAGATGGTTAATAGCTAACGAATGGAAAAGTAATTTTAATGGAGATTTAGTATTTAGAAGTAGAATTGATGGTTCTTTTAGTTCAGAAATATTATGTCTTAAATCAGACGGAAAAATTGGAATAGGGACTACATCACCTGCAAATAATTTACATATTCATACAGACGCAAGTAGTGAAGGAATACTTATTAAATCAACGGGTAATACCTATAGTGATTTAGTTTTTGATGCTAATAGAAGTAGTGCAGGAAATAATCTTGGAAGATTAAGAGGAAATTGGAATGGCACAGCAGTTGCTATGATAAATTTTGACGCTGGTGATGACACGACAAATAAAGATAATGCAGATATAACATTTCATACTGCAAGTGCTGGAACTATGTTTCAAAGAATGAAGATTGCTGATGACGGAAAAATTGGTATCGGTACAACTTCTCCAGACCATATTCTTCACATATCAGCAGCTTCTACTAATTCACAATTAAAATTACAAAGAACAGGAAGTGCTACAGCTTCATATAATTTATCTGCTTCTAATGATTCTTTTCATATCTCAGATCAAGCAGCAGGTACAGAAAGAATGAGAGTGACCGCTACTGGACTAGGAATCGGAACTTCAGCACCAACACAAAAATTAGAAGTTAAAGGTCGTGTATTAATTGATGGTGATGATGGTGCATCTGGTAATGGAACATTTATAATAGATGGTTCTGCAACATCAAATTCTCAAATAAGATTTTCACAAGGTGGAACAGCAAAAGCATATTTAACATATTGGGATAGTTCAGACACACTTGGTTTAACTGATGGTTCAGCTAGTGGATTACACTTCAAACCAAGTACAGGAAATGTTGGTATCGGTACAAATTCTCCAGATACAAGACTTCATCTTCAACTTGGAGATTCTGGTGCTACTGGTAATAATTATTCAACTGCAATTTTAGAAACCAATAATCCATTTAACGTATTACAATTTATTTCACCTAATACTGCTAGTCAACAAATTCGTTTTGGAGACCCACAAGGAAATGGTCAAGGTATTATTCACTATGCTCATAATGGTGACTTTATGTCTTTTTATACAAATGATACGGAACGTATGCGTATCACATCAGGAAATGTTGGAATCGGAACTTCATCTCCATCAAGGAGACTTCATATTGTCGGACCTGCTGGAACAGCACAACTTCAATCAACAGGAACAACGTCAGCTTTATATTTTGCAGATACAAGTAGTTCTACAATAGACAATCAAGGTATTCATTCTACTGGAAATAATATGGCTATTTCATCAGGAGGACATTTTAGATTAACAGTTAGGAATGATGGTCATGTTGGAATTGGTGAAACTGATCCAGGATATGATCTTGTTGTAGATGGTGGAGCTAACTCAACAATAAGAGTTCAAAATGATACACCTTATTATGGAGATTTTCAAGCGACTTCTTCAGGTATTACAGTAAGAACTGTTGGCTCATATCCTTTGATATTAAATACCAATCAAAATGAGAGGATGCGTATCTCACCAACAGGAGATGTTGGTATTGGCTTAACTAATCCTGCACATAAATTAAGTGTATTTGATAGTTCATTAGGAATAGTTGCAAGATTTGCTACAACAGGAAATCGTAGTTTCGATATATCTTCAGCAGATAATGGAGTTTATGCAGGAGCACATTGGGATAGAAATATAAATTCAGCAGGTGGTATTCATACTTGGTCTGTTGAAGGTAATGAAAAAATGCGTATCACATCAGCAGGTCAACTTGGTCTTGGTGTAATACCTCCTAGTGCAATGTCTTCATCTAGTTACAAACAAATACAATTCGCTAATGGAGTTATTGCAGATAGTGGTGGTACAAATAGTTCATTTCAACTTTTACAAAATGCTTATGTAGGAAGTGGAAATAATAATTATGCTATAACTGGTTCTGGTACATCACATACAAATAGAATAATGATGACAAGTGGTGTTATATCTTTTGCAAGAGCATATCCTACAACTGCTAATAATCAGATTACTTATAGTGAAAGTATGAGAATTGCTAGTAATGGACAAGTTATAATTGGAGCTACTAGTGCAGGTTCACTAACAAATGGAAAACTGATAATTACACATGATGGTAATACTACTTATGGTATAAGATTAAATAGTACAAACACAAGTGGTACACAATATCATATGAGTTTTGACAGAGGTCAAACACAAGCTGGTTATATTACATCTAACTCTGCTACTACAATTGCTTTTAATAATGCTTCAGACGAAAGATTAAAAGAAAATATAGAAAACTCTGGTTCAGCTATTCAAGATATTAAAGATTTAAAAGTAAGACAATTTGATTGGAAAGATAATATTGACACTCATAGAGATTTTGGTTTTGTTGCACAAGAATTAATTAATGTAGTTCCTGAAGCAGTAACAAAAGGATCAGACGAATTAAATGAAAATGGTAAGCCAGTTAAAAGTTGGGGAGTAGATTATTCTCATTTAGTACCAAGATTAGTTAAAGCAGTACAAGAACAACAAACTAAAATTGAAGAATTAGAAGTTAAAATTAAAACTTTAGAAGACGAATAAATATGATTAGAGAGAAATTATGGCAAGTTATATAGGGGTATCACCACCGGAACAGACAGGTATAGTTGAAAGATACAAGTATACCGGTAATGGATCCACTACAGCTTTTAGTGGTGCTGATACAAATGCAAAAGTTTTAAGATACACTTCTACTAATCCTGTATTAGTATTTTTAAATGGTGTACAACTTGTTGAAGGCACAGACTTTACAAAAACAAGTAATACAGTTGTTACTTTTGCAGCTGCTCCAGCAAACAATGACGAAATAGAAATTTTAACATTTGGTTCATTTAATTTAAATTCGCCAGCTACTATTAGATGTGATTTAGGTTTAAATACAACAGACTCACCTACTTTTAATGGACTAACTACAACAGGCAACATCAATTTAGGTGATGATGATGTTATTAATGTAGGTGCAGGTAATGATTTACAAATTTACCATGACGCTAGTAATAGTTATATTAAAGATGCTGGTACTGGTGATTTAAGAATTGAATCAAGTTTTTTAAGAGCAGTTGATACTTCAAACAGTCATACTACAGCCACATTTGCTTCAAGTGGTGTTGTTTTAAGACATGCAAATGCTGGTAAACTTACAACAACATCAACTGGTGCAACTATAACAGGTGCGTTAGTATCTGATGGTTTAACAGTAGATACAAATACTTTACATGTTGACGCAACAAACAACAGAGTTGGTATCGGAGATACATCACCACAAGATACTTTAGAAATTAATAATACATCTTCAGGTGTAATAGGTGGATTAACCATATCAAATGATCATCATGCTCGTGCAGCTTTAAGTTTTGCAAGATCATCAACTGCTACAGCAAGAATTTATATAACTGAACCAGCCGCAGCTCATACAAGTAAATTAAATTTTCAAACTAGTGACGCTTCAGGCAGTAGTCCAAATTTAGTTACAGCTATGATTATAGATGAAAACCAAAATGTTGGAATAGGTACAACAAGTCCAGGAACTAATTTACATGTAATAGGTGGTATTGCACTTGGTACAGATTCGGTAGCAAATCATTCAAGTGGTTCTTTAACAGGTGTAACTAAATTAGTATTTGGTGGAGATAATGATGCCAATGGTGTTGTAGGTGGAAGAATTTATAGTAGCGGTAATGCATTACATATTCAAGGTGGAACAAGTGGTTTAAATTTAAGAGGTGCTAATAATACTGTACATTTAGATATTAATTGTACAACAGGTAATGTAGGTATATGTTGCAATCTTACTGTTGCTGGTAATCTAACAATTAACGGTACTACAACAACTTTAAATACTGCTACTTTAGATATAGAAGATAAAACACTTTGCATTGCAAAAGGAGCTGCTGACGCAGCTGCGGCTAATGGCGCAGGTATAATAGTAGATGGCGCTAGTGCAAATTTAACTTATTGTAATACTAGAGACGCATTTGGTTTTAATAAAAAACTCGCTGTAAATGGTGGATATCAAAACGGTGGCGCCTATTGTACGATTGACGCTTCATCTGGTAATAATTCATCTCACACTTCTTTAAGATTAGCTGATACAGATGGTAGATCATTAGTATTTTTAGCACCTTATTCTGGTGCTTCAGCATGTATGGGAACAGTTGGCACAAATTCGGGAGTAAATATTCTTGTTAATAGTAATATAGTAGCCACATTTGATACTTCTCAAAATTTATGCTTAAAAAATATTTTATGTTTTTCAAATAGTACAGGTGGTCCACATTGTTTAGGTGCTACAGCAAATAACTTGTTTATTGGTAAACACGCTTTATGTGCTAATAATCAAGGTGCAGGTAATATTGCTATAGGATATCAAGCAATGAAAGCCAATGTTTCTGGTTGTTATAATACAGCAGTTGGTCACCAAGCTCTTACAGCAAACGTAAGTGACGCTGGTTCTTACAACACTGCTCATGGATATCAGGCATTATATAATAATACTACAGGTGAAAAGAATACTGCCATAGGTTATCAGTCAATGTATGCTAACACTACAGGAGAATATAACGCTGCTATAGGAACAGATTCACTTCGAGCAAACACAATAGGCCAACAAAACGTTGCTCTTGGACATAACTCATTATATAATAATACAGAGGGTTTTGGTCAAGTTGCAGCTGGTTACAAAAGTTTATTTAATAATACAACAGGTAATTATAACGTAGGTCTAGGTGCCTATGGATTAGAAAATAACGTATCAGGTTCTTGTAACATTGCAATTGGTTATGAAGTATTAAAAACTAATACATGTGGTGATAATAATGTTGCAATAGGATTTAAAGCAGTAAGATCATCTACAACAGCATTAAATACGATAGGCATAGGATCTTGTGCTTTATATGCATTAACAACTGGTAGTGATAACGTTGCTATTGGTACAAATGCAATGAAAGCTTATACAACAGGTAGATGTAGTATTGCAATTGGTAATGACGCAATGGGTAATACTCAAGGTCAAGGTACTACAAATATTGCAATAGGTTTAAGAGCAGGTTGTAGTTTAGGATCTGGTAGTAACATAGCAATAGGATTAGACGCCGGCGCTAAACACTCAGCTACTTCAAACGCAGGTTCAAATATATTTATGGGTAATGGTGCTGCTCAATGTATAACTGCTGGTTTACAAAACGTAGTTATAGGACCTGGTGTAAGAGGAGGAACACAAACTACTTTAGGTAATTATAATACACTTGTAGGTTCAGGTTCTGCTGTATGTTTAACAGGATCTTGGAACGTTATAATGGGTAATTGTTCAGCAGAGTGTGTTACAAGTATGAGTAATGCTATTGTAATTGGTGCTTGTGCAGGTAGAGGAGTAAATTCAGGTGGTAACCATACAATGCCAAGCAGTACAATTGCTATAGGTAATAATGCTTTATGTCAATACGTTGATGATGGTACGAATAATTGGCCTGCTGTTGCAATAGGAGCAAATGCTATGTGTTCAGCTATACCAATTGCTGGTATGAGAGCTGTTGCTATTGGTCATAGAGCAATGAAATTAAATACAACAGGAACAAATAATGTTGCAGTTGGTGAAGACGCAATGTGTGACAACACAACTGGTAGAGACAATGTATCTATAGGTGCTTTATCAGGTAGAGGTACAGCAAATAAAAGAAATAAAGTAACTATAGGTTATGCTGCTTCCGCTGCTGGTGGTTCTGACATTGCTATAGGTTATAATGCTGGATTTGTTAATAGTAGAAATGTTACAGCTTCAACAAATGCAGGTAATAATGTTAATATTGGTTCTAATTCGGGTAATTTACAACATGCAGACATTACAATATGTGAAAATACATTTGTAGGTGCTTCTTCAGGAAGAGGTATTTCAGGACAAAATGCATTTTCATTAATAAGAAATGTTGGTATTGGACATGACGCTATGTGTAAAGGTGGTAATAATGTAAGTGGCGTTGAAGTTCAAGGTAACGTTGCAATCGGAAAATCAGCTTTATGTTGCGTAGCAGGAAGTTCTAACGTAGGTGTTGGTATATATTCTGGTCTAAATTTAGCTCAAGGTTCTAATAATATTTTATTAGGTAATTCAGCAGGAATGAATTTAGGAAACAGACATAAAAATATTGCCATTGGTACAGCTGCTCTTAGAAATTTAGATCAACATTGTAATATTGCAATTGGTGACGCAGCTTTATGTGGTGCTTCAGGTGCAAGTGGATATCATAATATTTCTATAGGATTATGTTCAACAAGAGTGATAACAACTGGTTATGAAAATATTGCCATGGGTAGAGAAGCTTTAAGAAATCTTACAACTGGTTTTAAAAATACGGCAATAGGATATTATTCACAACATTTAAGTACAATAGGTGCTTGTAACGTTAGTTATGGTTATAGATCATTATATTCAAACACAACTGGTTGTTACAATACTGCCATAGGATGGGAATCATTATTTAATAGTACAACAGCAATTAGAAATACTGCCGTTGGTTTTGAAACTTTATATTCTAATACAATAGGTATTGATAACATAGCAATAGGTTATAATAGTTTAAAAGCTAACACAACAGGTACTTGTAACACAGCATTAGGTACTTGTGCTCTTATTGCTAACACAACAGGTCACAGTAACACTGCCGTTGGTTTTAGAGCATTAGAAGATAACACATCTGGTCAAAGTAACACTGCCGTTGGTTTTTGTGCCATGTGTAATAACACAACAGGTATTTCTAATACAGCAGTTGGTGTTAGAGCAAGTATGTTAAATCTTTACGGAACTAAAAATTCAAGTTTTGGTGAAAGTGCTTTACAAAATAACACTGTTGGTGGTCATAACGTAGCTATCGGTTATCAAGCATTAGTAGCTAATGCTGGAGGTGCTTGGAATACTGCTATAGGTACATGTGCTTTATACACATCTTTAAATTATTATAATACTGCCGTAGGTGCAAACGCAGGTAAAAATCAAGGAACACAATCAGCAAAATACAATATTTACTTAGGTTACAATGCAGGTTGTAATTTAACAACAGGTGCTGGTAACGTAATGATAGGTACAGTTCAACCTGAAAGTAATACTGGAAACAGACAATTAAAAATTGCAGGTTATGACGGTACAACAACTACAACTTGGATAACAGGTGATAATGCAGGTAAC
>Ga0181410_1000913_pt1 | contig 12798 bp, 16 predicted proteins | sample 33SPOviralmetaG_FD_130112 | JGI IMG/M metagenome (GOLD analysis project Ga0181410, IMG submission 130112) | Marine viral communities from the oligotrophic San Pedro Time Series (SPOT) site, San Pedro Channel, CA, USA - 33 SPOT_SRF_2012-06-20 | ecosystem: Environmental > Aquatic > Marine > Strait...
AAATACATTAATTACAAATTTATCTTCCGCAATATCAGGAATCGCTTGTACTTCACAATCAAATTTTGATCTAAATAATGCAACAGAATCTCCACCAACAGGGGGTGCTTCTTGTTGTAATCTTTCATATTCTTTTAAAGCCCAAGTAGTTAATACATCTGCTGGGTCACGATCTTCTCTTGACATTCCTAATTGTAAAGTCATGTATCTATAAAATGAACCAAATTGTTTTGCAACCGAACTATGATCAGCGGCTTTTTCTTCGGCATTATAAAATTTTTTAAAAGATTGAATTAATGTTGATAATAAACCAACACCACCAACACCAAACAATATACCATTTTTTATGTCTTCATCGTCTATGCTTGTAGCAATTAAAGACATTGTTGATGCAACACCAGTAACAACTATACCAGTAATAGATAATTTATTTGCAAATCCTTTCCATTTTCCACCAGAATGAGAATGCATAAAACGAAGTCCAGCAGCTTTTTCACCCCATTGTTTCATTAAAACTTCCATATTTTCAGACCATGATTCAGCATTAACTTTTTTGCGTAAATCTCCTAAACGAGCTGTTGCAAGAGCTTCTTGTTCACCGGCACCTAAGTTTTCGGCAGACATTTTTTTATAATAATAGTCAATATTTTTTACAAAAATTTTGTTAATTATTTATTTTTATAATAAAATTTTTGTAATTTATACTTTTAATACAATAAAAATCATAACATATTCATTTGATATTTATATTATTAAATTCATCTAAAGTAGTATTAATTTATATTAATTTATATTAATTTATATTAAGTAATATAAATCAAGTAATTTGTTAAATCAAAAATATTATTACAAGTAAAAATTTATATTATAATTATTATATAAATAATGCTTTGTGGAACAACATGTATAATAGCAATGGTATTTTTAATAGCAAATTTTTATACCATACTTTCATGTAGTAATAATAAAAAAGATAAACAAGATTTTTTAGATGTTCTAAATGATGAACAAAAAATTACATATGAAAAGATAATTAATCAGCGTAAAAATATATATTATAGCGGATATGGTTTAGGTATATTATTGTCGTTAATTGGTATCTTTTTTATAAAAAAATTTATGAAATTAAGATTTAATAATATATCTTTAATTTGCTTTGTTGGTGCTGTAACATTTGTAACAAATTATTTATTTTACATATTATACCCTAAAGCAGATTATATGTTATTACATCTTAATGATAAAAAACAAATAGAAGAATGGTTAAAAATATATAAAAAAATGCAATTTAAATTTCATTTTGGTTTTGTTTTGGGAATAATAGCAGTAATGATTTTTTGTTACAGTTTAAGATAATAATTAAGTTTTCATAAGCGTAAATATTTCATTTCCGCAATTATATTCATGATTAATTAAAGTTAATCCCGATTTTTTAAATAGATTTTTTAATTCATCTATTTTAAATATATAATAATAACGCTCATAAATTTTTCCATTATTATTATTCCATAAAACAATATTATTTCCATAATTATTAAAAGTTCTTCTAGTTTTAGCTGGCTGACTAATTGACCAAACTGATAATAAAATTTTTCCATTTGGTTTTATTAGCCTTTTAATTTCAAATAAAGCATTCAATCTATTTTCATAATTTGAAAGATGATGAAAAACGGCAATACATAAAATACCATCACATGAATTATTTTTTAAAGGAACGCTCATAATATTAGCATTTATGATATTTAATTTTTTTTCTTTACATATTTTGGTAAAATTTTCACAATTATCAATTCCAATAAAACTTAAATCTTTATGATTCATATTTCTTCCATTACCACAACCAATATCGTATATTAAGCTATCATGCTTAATACTATCCAAAAAATTATTTACCCAAGACCATTTATAAGAACGTGTGTTATTAAAGTGTTCAGCTATTTCTTCATATACATCTTTAACTTGTGTTTTTTCAATAGTATTCATATTTTAACATTTATTAGTATAATACTAAATGTTAAATTGTGTCAATTTTATTTATAAATTAAAATCTTCATCTAAATATTTTGTCAAATCTTCATCTGATTCATTAAAAGCATATTGTCTTTTTATTTCTGGTGGTAAGCATCTATAAACAATTTCATCATCTTCAAAATTAATTTCATAATTTAAATTAAGTAAATTATTATTGCTATTATTACCATTATTACCATTATTATTAATGTTACCAATATTACTATTATTACTATTATTACTATTATTACCAATATTATCAATGTTATCAATGTTACTATTATTACCAATATTACCAATATTACCAATGTTACCAATGTTATCAATGTTACCAATATTACCAATATTACCAATATTACCAATATTATCAATGTTACCAATATTACCAATATTACCAATATTACCAATATTATCAATGTTACCAATATTATTATTTAATAAACTATTATCCATATAATAACTAGTTATAATAATTTTTAAATAATATAAAAACATTATTATTAATAATATTATTTATGGTAGCAATAGGTATTGATTTAGGAACAACTTATTCGTGTGTTGGCGTATGGAAAAATGGACAATGTGAAATCATTGCTAATGATCAAGGCGTTCGAACAACTCCTTCATATGTTGCTTTTACCGATACTGAAAGATTAATTGGTAATTCTGCTAAAAATCAATGTTCTCAAAATCCAGAAAATACAATTTTTGATGCAAAAAGATTAATCGGGCGAAATTTTAATGATAATTCTACTCAGTCTGATATTAAACATTTTCCATTTAAAGTTATAGAAAAAAACAATAAACCATTAATTCAAGCAGAATATAAAGGAGAGTTAAAAGACTTCCAACCAGAAGAAATATCATCTATGGTTTTAATTAAAATGAAAGAAATAGCTGAAGATTATTTGGGCGAAACAGTAGATACTGCTGTTATAACTGTCCCTGCATATTTTAACGATGCTCAACGTCAATCAACAAAAGATGCGGGGGCAATTGCGGGTTTAAATGTTCTCAGAATTATTAATGAACCAACCGCTGCAGCAATAGCATATGGACTAGATCAAGAAAAGGATGGTAAAGAAAAAAATATATTAATTTATGATTTAGGAGGAGGTACTTTTGATGTAACATTACTATCAATAGAAGATGGTATTTTTGAAGTAAAGGCGACTGCAGGAGATACAAGACTTGGTGGAGAAGATTTTGATACTCGTTTAGTTCATCATTTTTCTCAAGAATTTAAAAGAAAACATAAAAAAGATTTAAGTGAAAATAAAAGATCAGTAAGACGGTTAAGAACATCATGTGAGAATCTAAAAAAAACTTTATCATCATCTACACAAGCAACAATTGAAATTGATAGTTTATTTGAGGGTATAGATTTTGTTAGCACAATTACTCGTGCTAGATTTGAAGAATTATGTGGTGATTTATTTAGAAAAACTTTTGAACCTGTTGAGCAGGTAATGCGTGATTCCGGAATGAGCAAATCAACAATTCATGAAATAGTATTAGTTGGTGGTTCTACGCGTATTCCAAGGATCCAGAATCAATTAACGGAATTTTTTAATGGAAAAAGTTTAAGTAAAAATATTAATCCAGATGAAGCAGTAGCTTATGGTGCGGCGGTTCAGGCCGCTATTTTATCTGGAGTAAAAGATTCAAAAATTGATGATTTAGTTTTACTTGATGTTAGTCCATTATCACTTGGAGTGGAAACAAGTGGTGGTGTTATGACTAAAATAATTGAAAGAAATACTACTATTCCAACAAAAAAGTCACAAACTTTTAGTACATATAGCGATAATCAACCAGCTGTAACAATTCAAGTATATGAAGGCGAGCGTCAAATGACCAAAGACAATAATAAATTAGGCGAATTTACATTACAGGGAATTCCACCTATGCCAAGAGGAGTTCCTCAGATTGAAATTTCTTACGATTTAGACGCCAATGGGATATTAAATGTAAGTGCTTGCGAAAAATCAACAGGCAAATCAGATAATATTACTGTAACAAATGACAAAGGTAGATTAAATAAGGAGGATATAGATAAAATGTTAGCTGATGCAGAGAAATTTAAAGAAGAAGATGAAAAACTAAGAGCAACAATTGAAAGCAGAAATGGATTAGAAAATTATGTTTATCAAATGAAATCATCTTTAACTGATGAAAAAATTGTAAGTTTATTAGATTCAGAAATGAAAGACGACTTGTTAAAAGCTGTAGATGAAAAAATTAGTTGGTTAGATAATAATCGTAATGCTTCCAAGGAAGAATATGATTCTATTATGGGTGAAATTCAAGAAAAAATGAAGCCTCTTCAAGAAAAAATGATGGCAAATATGCAGGGTATGGGACAAACAGATGAAAATATTCCAAAATCAACACCAAGCGACGAAACAACACATGGATCTCCAAAAGTAGTAGATATTGATGATGTTGATTAATTAGTACATATATTTTTTTTCACCGCAATTATAACAGCAAACTAACATAATAATTATGATTAAAATTGCATAATTATTAGTGTTATTAGTATTATTAGTATTATATATTTTTTTACAATAATAGAATTTAATTTCATCATTCAAAGTATTAATATTTACATCTGATATATTAATAATAGTAATGTTAGAATAATTTATAATATTGTCGGTTTTATTATAATAGTGTGTATTATAATAAAGACATTCAATTGTTTCATTTTTATAATAATATTTGATATTGTATGTAGTATAATTTGTAATTTTGTTATATTTAAAATTATAATCAACTTTATGTATAAAATAGCTTAACAATACTAAGTGTGTTACTGTATATGATCTAATAACTCTGATATTACTTGAACGATGTGAATAATGACTCGTTACATGACCACTTCCATGACTGCTTGAATGTCCACTTGCATGCCCACCACCTCGTGCATTAATATTATTAATAAAACAAAGAGCAATAATAAGTAGATTATATTTCATAATTTATAATTTATAATTGTATAATTAAATATATTTATGTATACAAAATAAATATCAATTTTAATATATAAGATATTAAAATAGTATTAGTTATTGCAAAAAAAATAATACAATTACGTTGTATGGAGACTGATTTGGAAAATTCAAATTTTTTATAATAATTAATGTTTGCTTGGTTATTATAATCAATCATTTCATTATTATATTCAAAAATTGTTGGTGGGCTATGTGTTCGCCTAACACTCATTATAATATATACATTTATGTGTTTAAATTTTAAAACATTAAAATTTATTTACTTTAATGAATTATTAAAAAAAAATGTTCCAAAATTTTGAAGAAAAAATATTGTTTTTATAAATTCATAATCATGTAAATCATTATAATTAAATAATAATAATCCAATTAAAATACTAAAATGACTTAAGCATATTGTTAAATTTTCTCCATATAATACTGGTATTGTATTAATATTGTCTTTTTTATCTTCTTCTATATCTTTTATATCTATTAAATTACTTGATGCAAACATAGTTAAAATGTTGGGTAAATATATTATTGGATGATTTAATATTTCATAATTATTATCATGTAGAACACATGGTAGAATTATAGTGCCCAAAGTCCAAAATAGAGCTATATAAGTAGATTTTAAATATCCATAATTTTTTTTTAAATTTTTATAAAATAAAGTGCTTGTTATTAATGGAATAAATATATATGTACTATCATTTTCTATCAATGAATTTAATATATATAAATAACTTCCAAAAATAACCAAAATATTTAAATTAAAATTGGAATTCAAATAATTATAATAGTTTATTTTTTCATTAGAAATAATATTAGGTTTTTCTATTAAATTATTAAATTTTTTATAATCTAAAGCATCAAAAAATCTGTCAGTTCCATATGTAAAAATTGCTATACTAAATTGAAGTAAAATTAATTGTAAATTAATAATATTATTATGATAATAACTTGTTGTAAAAATATATTGTAATAAATTTAATGGAATTCCTAAAGAACTTCCAATTATAGGATTGTAAAACGTATTAATAGTTTCATTATTATTTTGATTCATAAAAAAATCATTATTATTATTTTGTATATATGGTTTTACATAATAATGTTTATAATTATGTAAAATAAATGTCATATAAAATTTATATATTATAAATTATAAATTTTAACTCGCTATTTTCATTTTATATATTTATTCATTTGAATAATATACAACAATAGAAATACCTAATAAACTCAATAAAATACCGCCGAAAGTTTTTGGATTAATTTTTTGTTTAAATACAAAATAACTGGCAAGTAAAGTTATTACAACATTCAGATTTACAATCAAGTGACAATAACAAATATTAGGAGCAATTTTAACCGCTTTTGCAATTATAAACGAGCCTAATATTCTAAAAGAAGCAGATACAACTAATAATATTGCAATAAATAAACCAGCATTTTTTATTACGTCTTTAAATTCATTGCTGTTTTTATTTGTTATTAAATATATTACACCAGCAATTCCCACAATTATATATATAATTGCTAATAAAATTTTAAAATCAAATGGTGTACTTGTTAAATATTTTGTTAATATAAAACTAAATGATGTAATAAATAGTTCACAAAATGATAAATATGCCCATAAATAATCCATTATATTATAAATATAATATAATAATTAATATAATTATATTATAAGAAAGAATGTACAAATATTGGATATTAATATCATTTCTAGCAATGTTAACTACATCAATTGGTGTCATTGCATTAAAATTAATTGATCAAAGTAAATATGATAATAATATTTTCTTAGCACTTACTTTTATATTTATGGGTTTAATATCAATGATTTATCTAATGTTTAATAAAAACAGTAAAAATTTATTAAATAATTGTGATAAAAATTTAATAATATTTGTTATAGGCTTTGCTATATTATTAATTTTAAATAATTATATAATACAAAAAGCATTTATAATAAGTCCAAATATTGCATATAGCCATATTATAATTAATTTAAATATAATATTATCATTATTTTCTGGATATTATTTATTTAAACAAAATATAGATTTTAAATGCTTTATTGGTATATTAATTAGTTTAATTGGTATATCTATAATTGCTATTTATTCTAATACATAATAATTTTCGTCTTCATCTTCATCTAAATTTACTTTAATAATTTTAACATTTTTTTTATTGTCATGTTCTTCTACAACATCTTCTTCAACGAGATCTTCTTCTACAACATCTTCTTCAACGAGATCTTCTTCAACGAGATCTTCTTCAACATCTTCTTCAACGAGATCTTCTTCAAAAACATCTTCTTCTACAACATCTTTATTCATAAAATTATATATTTGTTCCGATAACCACATGTGATATTGCTCTAAATTTTTTTGATCTCTATTTTCACTTCCTTTACTAAGCGTTGAATGCATTAAATCACTCCACAATGAATCTAAAACATCACTGTGTCCATAGTCGCTTGCTAAAATTTTTTCAACTTCTAAATTTGGATTATTTTTTTTAAATTCATTTAAATTTAATGCAAATATAGGAATAAAAGGAACCTCTAATTTTGGAAAAAGTGACCATTTATAAGATTTTTCCGCATTTAATATTAGAATATTGTCTAAATAATTTAATGGTTTTATGTTTGAAGATAAAAATGGAATATTAGATTTTAAATCTAATAATTTTGAATTATCAACAGGATCTAAAAAAACCGCTTTATTAATATTTTTTAGATTATTAACAGTTTCAATAATATTTACATAACCACTGGAATGTGAAAGTGGCAAAATTTCTTTATATTCTTCTCTTAGATCATATAATAATTCTTTTGTTGCTAGATTATCATTTGTAACTACATTCACCGAAAAATTGAAACTGTTTAATGATTTAATAAAATTACCATATATATCTGCCGGTATTAAAGAATTTGCTCCGGTATAAAATACAATTGCTTGTGTATCTTTTTTATCAATATTTTCAGGTTCATAAACTTTTACTACATTATTTCCATAAACGCGTTTATAAACATTTACGCCGTTTAAAAGAAATGCATTACTTGTTGTAAATAATAATCCTACTAATAAAATTATATAATTCATTTTATAATATAATTTTTAAAACAATATTTAAATAGTAAATACAAGATATTAAATATATTTAATATTTAATTAAATATTAAATATTAGATATATAATAATTTATAAAACATATGAATTATGATAATACATTAGAAAAACATAAAACAGATTTATTAAATAATGGATATACAATTATACCAAATGTTTACAGTCAAGAAGAAATAAGTGAATATAAAAATGAATTTTTTAATTGGAAATCTGGCATTCCAAATCTTGATGAATTACATAATACAATAGATTTTAATGGAATATTTAAACATCATCAAGTCGGTAATCAGAGATTTGCATGGTTAGCTCGCAGCAATCCTAAAATAACAAATATATTTAAATATTTATGGAATAGCGATGAGTTAGTTACCAGTTTTGATGGATGTTGTTATTATCCACCCAATTATAATAAACAAACAACATATTGGACACACACAGATCAATCATCACGAAAGAAAGGGTTACATTGTTATCAATCATTTTTAAGTTTAACAAACAATAGTGAGCGTACTCTTTTATTATATAAAGGTAGTCATTTATTACATGAAGATTATTTTATTACTATGGAAATAGACGAGCCACGTGATTGGAATATTTTAGATAAATATTATGTGCAAACACTAATAGATGACCAAATTAAATTAAATGTTAAAGAAGGTGATCTTGTAATATGGGATTCCAGAACATTTCATCAAAATGTATGTGGGAATTCAAATTGTAATGAAGAGCGTTTAATACAATATTTATGTTATTTACCAAAAAATAATCCTAATAATGATGAAAAACAAGAAAAACAGAGAAGAAAATTTTTTGAAAATAGAAGAACAACAAGTCATTGGCCATATCCGATGAATGTTGTTCCAGAACAACCAAATACATATAATTATTATAATCCAGAATATCCAATATATATAAACTATGATACATTAATAAAACCAAAATTAGATGATTTGATGGATAAAATTAATAATTTGTTATAAGTTTCGTCAATCGTATATAAGTTTCGTCAATCGTATATAAGTTTCGTTAATCTATAGTAATAGTTAAATAATTTACAATTAAAATTTAAAACATTATGTATAATGTATATAAGGTATATAATGTTTATTAATAGAAATTTTTTAAAATTTTTTTATAACGCACTTTTAACTGGGATGCCAAGCTTAACATATAATCCGATAAATAAAAATGTACTACATGCTCCATTTATTGTTAATGAATTTTCAACATATATTAATTATCGCTTAAATTTGGATCAATTACAAACATTAAAAAATTATTTGCAAGAAAATACAGATGGATTTAATATCGTCCCTTCTTCTATTTTGAACGATGATTCAAAAGATTATTTTTTAAGTTTAAATATATATAATTGTACATCTCCTATTTTTAGTTTTATAGCTGAAGAACCATCAACAAGATGTGAGTTAAATTTATATGTATCTGATAAAAACGAAGATAAAGGAACTTTGATTATTGATTATGTTTCAAATTTATTATCATTAGACCCAGATAATTTATTTAAGCAAAAAGGAAATATAAATTTTAATTTGGAAAATGGTGTTATAACTGGAAATGCAGATAATGAAAATTTTTCATTAGAATTATTATATAATCCTTTTATGAACATTATTACACAAAAACAAATTAGTTCTAATTTGGTAAAATTTACTGATAAAATTTTCTATAGAAATGGGATATATGATAAATTATATTATGATTCATCATTAATACATAATAAAATTATAGATTGTAAAGATTATAATATATATTTTAAGTTTTTAGATATGGAATTTCTAAATGTAGATAATATATTTTACTTTGAAAAAAAAATTAATTTTGTTGGGGGATTATGGTATAATTTATTAAAATGATTTATTAAAATATAAAATTAAAAAGTGTTATTTGTATATAATCTATAAAATGTATATAGTGCAAAGAAAACTAGCATAACATGTATTACCATAAACAATTTATTTATAAGCTTCCATTGAAAGTGTTATTTGTATATAATCTATAAAATGTATATAGTGCAAAGAAAACTAGCATAACATGTATTACCATAAACAATTTATTTATAAGCTTCCATTGATTAATAGAAGTATATTTTTCTTTATTTAAATAAGGTTGTATAGAATTAAATAAATAATAATTCAATAAAAATGAACAACTTAATAAAAGTAAACTAACTAATACTAATCCTGATGAATAAAGTTTACTTTTGCCACGATAAAATCTAGAATAACCTAATGCTGCAAATGAAACCGCTGTAGTTAAAGCAACATTTCTAACAGTTGTTTGATAGAACATGACTAAATCACGATATGATTCAAATTCCATATTTATATATTATATATAATATAAATATAAAAAATTGATATATTAAATAAGAAGTTAATATATCCAATTATAAGTAAAAAATCTAATATTTTACAATATGAAACATATTAATAATATTATTTTAAAAATTCAAACTTTTATTAATATGTTTAAAAATTTGAATTACAAAACATTAAATAATACTCCGCCTATTATTACAAAACAATATGGTTTTAATTATACAAATAGTGATTTAAGTTATCATATGTAATCAAAAATTTTGTCTATAATTTCTTGTGGTAATTTTTCTAAAATATTATTAAACAAATTATTATATATATATACCAATTTATTGTAACTATGAAAATCGCTGTGTTCTAATATAAATTTTACTTCATTATATTCTATTAACATATCAAAAAAAGTATTTGAAGGTTTCCAGTTATTATAGCAAATAATACTATTACAACAATAACAGTCTTTTTTATTTAGTTTTAAAAATTTTGATTTCAATAAAAATTCATTTTCATAAAAAAAACTAATTATTTTTTTATCATAATTTCCTATTTTTTCCGAAATGTTAACCAAATATTTATTGTAAATTGGATGATATATAAAATTATTATTTAAAAAATTATAATCATATATCATGTAATTTTTAAATGGATAATTATTTGGTATTTTTAAATCTAATATTTTTTTATTATTTTTATTTGTAGTTATTTTAATATGATTATCATCGACACCATCAATATTTAAAATATATTGTTCAACATTTAGTGATTCTATAAATTTCAATATATTGTTTGATAAATTTTTATAGTCTTCATAAAAAATAAAGTTTTTATTATTAAAATTTTTTATTTCATTATTAATTCTTCTAGATGCCATTGTTGACATTTTATCTATATAAAATGGATAACAATATTTAAATATTATTAAAATAGTTAATTTAATTATTAAATACTAGACTAATATCATAATTTTTAATACTACAAATACAATGACTAGATAGTGAAATCCGTCCATTACTTGGGATACTATTAATAAATGTTTGAATTCCTTTACGAGATGGACAATTCTTATTATATTTGTAAAATATTTTCATAAAAATTATACTCCAAAAACAAATAGGATGATTATAATATTTTTCAACATTAAATGATACACAATTATTATCGTAAATAATAGTTTTTATAAATGGTTCAATAATTTGATTATTAATCAGTGTATTCCAATCATACGATTGTTTACTTAATCCAAGCAAATTATCTTTTACATTTTTTGTAAATGCATCTTCAATTAAAGGATAAATTTTATTTCTATATTTACCTCTTACAGACCAATCTGGTGTAGTATCTTTAAAGTATGGAACATCATATTGTTCTGCAAAATCATATATACATGATTTATAATATTCTATCATTGGTCTTGCAATAACAATATTATTAATATTAGTTTTTTCTTTGATTACTGCTAAATCTAATATATATCTACCTCTACAAACATTTGCAAAAACATTTTCAACAATATCATCTTTATGGTGTGCCAAAAGAATCATATTTGCTGCTTCTTTATTTAAAATTTCTCTATAAAAATCAAATCTAATATTTTTTGTAATTACTTCATAATCTGACCTTTTACTATTATTACGTTTAATATTTTCTATTTTTTTTACATATAATGTTAATTCATTATATTCACACCATTTTTGAAGAAAATCTTCTTCATCTTTTGTTTCATTTCTATTATTATAATTAATATGACAACATACAATATTATATCCTAGATATTTAATAATTGTAGCAAGAACCATTGAATCCACTCCGCCAGATAAAGATATAACAAATTTATTTGTATTTTGTGATTTACAGAAATTATTAATAGAATCAACAAGAATATTATTTTTATCAATTAAATGTAAATGAATTTTACTTTTATTTACTGGAACATATTCTAATACATTTTTGTAATTTTCAAAATTGAAATAATTGTTAGCAACAAGATAATATAAATATGAGATCATTATTAATTATTAATTATTAATTTTTAAAATAATATTAAAACATTATTTATCAATTTTAATATTATTTTTTTTTAGCCTGATGGCGGTTTCGAACCACCGACCTTCGCATTACAAGTGCGACGCTCTACCACTGAGCTAATCAGGCGTTGGAGATGGCGAGCTTCGATCTCGCTACCTTCCGCATGCAAAGCGGACGATCTACCAATTGATCTACATCCCCAAAAAATTCGACACCGACGAGATTCGAACTCGCGATCCCAGAGGGAAATGGATTAGCAGTCCATCGCCTTAACCGCTC
>Ga0181410_1000917_pt1 | contig 12782 bp, 10 predicted proteins | sample 33SPOviralmetaG_FD_130112 | JGI IMG/M metagenome (GOLD analysis project Ga0181410, IMG submission 130112) | Marine viral communities from the oligotrophic San Pedro Time Series (SPOT) site, San Pedro Channel, CA, USA - 33 SPOT_SRF_2012-06-20 | ecosystem: Environmental > Aquatic > Marine > Strait...
AAAACGCTGTATACTGAGACGATGTCATTACAACTGGTATAGCGGTATTCAAAGACGCAGAAAGTGACGGAGAGTAGTTCTCTGAAAGCCCTACGATAGGGTTAGACGTAAGTTGATCAATTAATATAAGACCACTTCCAGAAGTATCCCAGTCATCAAGACTACACTCCCAGTTTCTTACATCCGTATTCCAAAAGAATGTTAGTGAATCATCATAGACTGGTGAAACATTTATTATGTCACCGTCTTCATTAGTTCTTGAATTTCCTATAGCCGTTTGACCCGTACATGCATCATTGATAGTAATACGCGAGGTATACAGAGCAGGGGAACTAATAATATATTCCGTGTTTTCTCTATCTATACCACCATGGTATCTTTTGTTTTTGGCAGAAAGCGCAGTTGAGAATGTTTTGCTTTTAAAGAATCCATCAACCAGAGTCTCACTTATAACGCTAATCCCTGTTTCTTTTCCTATACGTAATACCTTACCGGCTCTTGCATCCATGAAATAAACCTGCCCTCTATACTGAGCAACAGATTCAGGATTATTATTTACGCCGTATTCTCCTACATAATAGTTTACTGGACCCAGTATCATATTTGACGCTACAAGCGACTCACCAGATTCCGCTGTCAATATGTTTCTTTGAACAGGTACAACACCAGCACGGCGTTCATGTAATATATACATTAGTTGATCATGCGAAACCATAGACTTAATTGAACCGTAGTCATAAGACATATCAGCAAAATTATGCATCGTCAAGTTAAATGACGAGAGTCCAAGTTGTGTGTTTTCAAAAGAGAACGGATCTGAATATGTTATAGAGCCATATCTTTTTATAGTAGTCGCATCAGGAAGATAAGGATAACTTTTGCCTAATGAAGTGTAATCCGATTTAAAGAAATCACTAACACGCGGATCTTCAACCCAATCAACTAAAGCATTTTGAGTATACGCTGCTGAAAGGTTTCTCCATACGTCTCCTTTTCGTGGAGCGCTACCATAGAATAATGTGCGTAATCTAAAGTATGAATCACCTTGATCTATATTAAATACAGAATCAGGATTAGTAACAGTTACTACATGTAGGCTTAAAGTTGGCCAGGTGTATGTAGTCTCACCATAAACTCTAAAAGAATATCCGGACTTCGATGTGTCTTCTACAACATTACCCACTGTAATATTTGATCCACTTGAAGTTTCAATGTTATCCCCCTTGAAAAATCTGATTGGTGAACGGAACTCTACATCGTCTCCTGTTTGGGAAACTATCTCAATTGTTGCGGTTGTGCTTACGCGATCTGTCTGGTGAACACCTGCGCTGTCTATAGATTTGTTTTCACCTATTTCGTAATAGAACATTTCCGTAAAGGCATCGCTCTCTCGGTATATCTCTATAACACATTTGTTGTTCCAGTTAGATGTGTTGTCCATTAAACTACTGGTATTCCAACCAGGAGTATTATTGTCTTCTATTACAAGGAAGTCGCCAGTTGTGTTTTGAATGGCCGCCTTTGAACTTCTATCTAAAATAGGGTTTAACGTAGCATCCGCTAAGAGAGTTATCTTTTTAGATATCCTCCATGTTTTTGTTTCTTTAAGATTGTCGCCATATGAAACTATACGAACTCTATCTCCCTCGGCAAAACCATAGTTTATGTCGGCGCCTAATTGATTATCGTAAGAATTGTTTCGGCCCTGTAGCGTACCTATTGACAGGTACATACTCATTGTTGATCCAAAACTTCCTTCAGCCGCATCATTTAAAGCAAGATAGGCACCGCCAAGAGAGTACTGAACCTTGTTTATTATTGATCCTTGACCAGCATAAACAACACTAAACCTATCTGCCCAAGCAGGGGCCTTGTGGCGTATACGCATTGTGATATCTGCGTAGCCATCTAAATTGTTTTGATTTGCACGATCATTAGTGTGCTGAACAAAAGTCTCATCATCTAAGGGCTGCACACCACCTGGCCTTCCTTTTTGATCATAGTATAACAAACCAAGTTCATGACTTGAACCAGATTTAAAACACCTGTTACCATCCATGTCACTATTAGCAATAGCAAAACTACCTCCCGCTGTAATGTATCCTCCGTTACGTTCGATCATCGCACCTTTACCAGTAACACTTGCACCAGTGTTTGAAAGATAAAGTCCATTAGTAGTTGGCACAAGATTAAAACTACCGCCGCTATTAAGCATTGGTAACTGGCCGTCGATGTTTGCTTCGATAATATCAAATGACGAAGATGTACCAAATGGTTCTATAACCTCAGCCTCCTTTGTTCCAAAAACCAATTTATTGATTCTCATGTTTACAAGACTTAACGAGAACTTGTATGTGTCAACACCAGTCGTGAAGTTTGGATTAGTTCTTCTAAACCACACCTCTCCAGCACCCGCAAAAGCAGCGGACTCAACTGTAGTTCTTGTGCCAAAGCCCGTAGTAAACGTACTGAAACCGGCTTCTCCATCTTGAGGCATCAACTGAGTAGGATATAACCCCTGAACTTCATTTGCTACAATCGTCTGTATCTCAGCACGAGTTTTGTCAGCCGGTATATCTATAATCTTTCTTACCTGAAAACCACTGCTAATAACCTTAATACCGCTGTTGATCTTTTTAATACCAACACTTTCTTCTCTTGTATCTGAAGTTCCTTTTTGAGCAATAAATCTTATTTGAGGAGGAGAGTTTAGCGTGCCTGAATCAAGGTTTATGCCAGTCTGATAATCAGTACCATTAGCAATAGTTCTAAGGCCAGCCATTCCTGCAAGTTTCTCAGCATCTGTACCACCTGAAAGACCTACTAAATCTGTACCGGCTGCATCATTATATAATTTAAAATCACCAAGTGACTCTACAAAGTTAAAGTCTCTGTCGCTTTTGAGAGAATTACGTATGGTCATAGCACCGTCATTCCAATTGAATGACAGCAATACTTTTGAGTCTGCGGTAACTCCTGCTATTGGTATACTGCTAAAGTCTATATCTATAAACTCACCTAAGTAATTAGTTAGAGTAGTATTTTTTGAAACAGTTACTGTATAAGTATTTGGCTTCTCGTTATAGTTAGGTAACGCATCTACATCCATAAAAGGAAGGTTGTCGTACCCTTCTGTATAACCACCATAAAAAAGACGCCCTTGAGACAGTGCTTGACTATCTGCTTTCTGAGGTACATTATCGTATCTCTTATCTTGAACCTGAGTAGAAAGACCTACATAGTTAGAGTCATTTCTGAAAAATATATTCTGTATTCCAGTTCCGTTGACATTAGGTATAGTGTCAATCAAAAAAAATGGAGCATCCTTATCACCAATACGCCCGTAGATGTTTATGTCTTTTACATCTGCTGCGCTGTATGTCACCTGGATCTTAGCCTCATTATAAAAGTTTCTTGCTCCAGCATTTATAAACCCATCTTTCAATTGAGACTTAGATATCCCCAGTAAAGAGTACGGACTTAATGCACTCTGCTCACCATCAAAATATTCATATTGATAAGCAAACTGAAAGTTCTTTTCGAATATATCATTCTGAGGATAGTCGCTATTGTTTTGAAAGGTTACAACAGGTGGAATTAAAGGAGGTGCCTTCGCCGCTGTGATGTATGCAAGTCTCTCTTCATTACTACCTGTCATGAAATTAGCAGGGTAACCGCCTGCACCAGATATACTTTGTTCAGCGAGGGTAGCGTTAATCTTTTTTGGTTGACTAAGGCTATCATTAAAGTATAAAAGTATGTTGTGATTTGATAGTCGAACTATGTCAGCATCAACATGACCTTCTTCTGTAAACTGCAACACACTGCCTTGATAAACAATAAATGTTTTCTTGGCGTTTTGATCATATCTAAATATGGTGTGATTGGTAGCACTGTTGTAACAGAAATAATATATCTGCGCTGACTGCTCATCAGCAATAGCACCTATAACAACATTAGTACCAGCAGGTATACTCCCGTTTTCTATTGTGTCTGCCCGGCTAATATTACCCCAGGCATTCTTTAATACTTGAGCATCTATCTCTGAGTCTACAGATACACGTACGTTTTGAGCGTCAACCATCTCGGTACGCTTGATCAAACGCTCATCATCGTCACTGTTCAGATAGCGTGGTATGATTTTATCAATAGACGGCATTGATTATGCTTTAGGACTTAGTTTGAAATTTCTTCTACTTGTGCTTAGTGCATCAAATTTATTCCACGATTTCAATCGAGCATTTGCTAATCGACGTTCGTTATAGTATTCTGCACGAGCACGCTGTTTCTCACTTACAGGTACACTTGATTTACGATGTACTGTTTTGTAATATATATAAGCACGTAATGCTTCTTCTGCGTATACAGGAACGCAAGGGTTACTTGATTTAGCAGCATCTGAAATATACTCAAGCACTACCTGGGTAGTATCTGAAAGCAATGATATCTCAAACCTACATTCTTCCCAGTTGACTCTATACTCTCCTGCACCCTGTCCACCACCAAGACCGTATAGACGACCCATTGTAGATTCATAAACAAAGTTTCTAAACACATAAGAATCAAATCCCAGTAAGTAATCTGGTATTGCATCTGCTGGTTGATCAGGTAAGAGATTCATGTTCGGGTTTTCAGCAAAGACATACACGAGTCCATCATTACCTAACTGGCCCATCTTGACCATGTCAACATAATCAGACGGCATGTCAACGGTACCCAGTGATTGATTGACATCAAGCAACACTGTTTTAATAGTATGTGCTATATCAAATCCAAATTCACGAATACCTCTCAGGGCATATTGACGCAACATATAATCAGACGCATTAGACCCATAGTCATCTGCATCTATACTCATTGTGTAGTCGTTAACTACTTTATCTACTGTTACGTATGACTGACTCATTATCTATTCTCTTGTTTCGTTATCTCTGAATTAGAGTAATTGTATACATTCGCATCCCGAAGATTAACACCTATAAGTAAAGCAACCTCGTTGACTAACTCACCAAAGTATTGCTCAGGTAATTCAAAGTCTACACTGTTTGCCGCAAGATATAATTCAACACCTGCTACAGAGGAAGAATAACCAAACTTAGGAGACGCTGTTGTTTTTGCTCCTGTCGTTGGAACAATGCCTTGAGGTAACTTGAAGTACCGTAGGTTGATTTTATTAATGCTTGTGTTTACGTTGGGGAATATCTCTATCTGGTTTGCAATCAACGCAACAGGGGCATCGTCTGAAGGTGCTGATAAATCGCTGTTTAGTATTCTATCAATATGATCTTCATTGTAGCACATCTGCACAAGAGATTGTTGCCGAACACCCAATATCATTTTACCAATAGTTGATATTGAAATTGCACGGGCAAAATCAGAAGGCTTGTCCACTACTCCAGAGGTTAAAGTCAACTCTGACTTCTTGGAGAATGTAGACAGATCTTCTTCTATTTGTTTAGCACGCGCAAACTGACGCGAACCGTCCAATGCACTACGACGTAATCTATTAGCCATAGTCATTTCTTCAAACAAACTATTGAATACATTCATCTGTGCCATACCTGCAAACTCATTGAAGATTGCGGGCGTAACAAAACCTCTTTGGTCTTTGTTGGCTATGTCTCTAACTGCTTTGTAAACTCTTTCTACACTTGCCATAATAGTTTTTGGCTTTACAGCAAATATACGAAATAAAAAGAGGGGGTCTTACGGGACCCCCTCTACTGCTTACATGTGTTTAACAGAACACATATACGAATAATGTACTGTAAATCTACGAAAGTTTTTCTAATCGAGATATTAGTTCTTCGTATACAGACGCTCCTTTTTCGGTAAGACAAAAACGGACCATCATGTCTTTTGGATCTTGACCAGCAGGAACAGATATAATTAATCTGCCACTGTCAAACCAATACACTCCGTCAGGCTTACACGATATGATTTGGAAATCATTTGATTGAATAACTGCTGATCGAGTCTTAACACGAGGATCATCAAACATAGCAATAAAAGTAGCAGGGCTGCTTTTTGCTTCGCGTAACATCTCTCTACGGATATCAATCATTTGTTGTTCAATGTTGATTCCTAAAGATAAAGCAACTGCTAATATTTCATCAGAACCTTTTGTACGAACAAGAGAAACAGCATCATGAGTCAAGAACTCGCTGTTAACCACTTCTTCAGAATCTCTACTGTTGTCTACAATCTTAAACAACTTACCACCGTTTGCTATATTGCTGGTATGTAGTTCCATAAACTTAGCAAGATTCGGCTTGTTATACGGAACGGCTAAGAGTCCATCTCTAAATATAACATGCTCTCTACGTGACTTTTCGTTCTGTTCGTCACGGAATACACTTGGTTCTCCAGGACAATAACGTATACTACGAACCTGATTTGTTTCTGGATCGTATACACTTACCTCTGATTTTATTTTTGTGACGATGCCGCCTCCTTTTGGAATTTCAAAAACCTTAGTGGTTTCTGGAGCCGCATCTTTTTTGATTACGCTGTAGCCTTTTTTAGGCGCAGGTGTTTTTTTTGCTGCCGCCTTGGGAGCAGCCTTTGTTGTAGTTGACATTTGAATAGAATTAAAAAATTAAAAAAGAGAGGGGCAAAGCCCCTCTCCAGAAATTGTTATCCTTATTTCTTGATAAGGATGTGTTGGTTTGCTGCACGAGTAACCAATGCACACTCAGAACGGTAGTTGAACTGTAGGCTATCTGTGTTAGTGTTATTCACACCTAAGATAGAACCTGTCATCCAGTGCTCCATTTCACGAGAGTATCCGTTAGTGTCCTTGTAGTTCAATTCCAAAGCAGCGGCACGATCACCGGTCTTAGGATCTACTACAGTAGTTAACGGAATCATTGCTCCTAAGTAATCAGAACCAGCCAACAATGTTGGGTCGTTCAATAACTTCCAAGAGTGCTTGTGGAATGTGTATCCACCACGCTTGAATGAATCGAAGCCAAGTTCTGAACCACGTCCACCGAATGCACCGATGCCAGAAGTTACATCAGCGAAACCAGCAGCGCCGTTCAATGAAGCAACCATGTCATCAATTGCCAAAGCCTGAGCAGTATTCACGTACATAGCGTACTCTGGTGCTGCACCTTGCTTGTCAAGTTCTGAGATCAATATGTCCATTTCAGTGAAGTCATCGATCTGACCACTCTGTACAATACCGCGATTTTCAATAGCAGCGAAGTAACCTTCTCCCGCTGTTGGTGTACCACCGATGTTTGTAGTTGTTAATGTGTTAGTGATTGACTCACCTAACAATAACATCATTTCACGCTTGTCGAGGAAACGAGCACGAGTGTCCATTTCTCCTTTTACGTACCAACGGTAATCGCCGTTACCTACATTAACCCAACCAATGTTGGTTGCTTGAGAACCTGTAACCTTGAACACCTCTTTGATGATGTTGTAAGCGTTTGTACGCTTGATTACGTTTGACTCCAAGTAACCAGTGTTTTGATCAGATCCTTGTGCAAACAAGTTACCAATCACAGGTAGGTTAACAGCAGTAGTAGCAGCAGTAGCGCCGATGTTACCACTTAAAGACTCAAGAGTGTAGTCCGCAGTTGCTGTGTTTGCAACCTCACCAGCAGGAGAGATAGCAGTAACCATCATACGGTGCTCACCGCCCCATAAGATTACATCATTCAAGCGCAATACACTTGCATCAGCAGTTCCTTTCTTCACTACTAATGAAGTAGCAGTAGAAGCCGCTGTTGCCGTTGGGTTTACAGTTGCGTAAGAATGTAGACGAGTTTCTTCCCAGTATTGAACCTCATCTGCGGTACCGCTTGCGCGGACGGCGCCTGTAAGGTTTAGGAACCCCGTTAAACCACCTGAGATCTGCTGGTAACCATAAGTTTTAACCAACTGATCACGATTGTCAGGAGCGTTGATTTCGTCAATAAAATCACCCAATGAAGTATATTTCGCTGGGTCAAGACGGCGGAATACCGCTGACTTGCTGTCATTAAACACCGGAGGTGCTGAAGATGTTGCCATGTTATTTTGTTTTTATAGCGTTATTTCAAAAATGTTTGTTGCCGTCCCAAAGCATCAAGTACCTGTTGGGCAACCGAATCTCTTTGACTTTGCTCTGGATTAGCAGTAGGATTACTGGCATCAATATTCGCTGCCTTCTCAACGACATTGCGTTGTCCGTCACTCATACCTTGCTGGTAAATGCTCTGTAGAATATTCGGTAGGTTATCAGTAACCGTACGATGCATATTCCAAAGATCATGGTCCCAGTTGCCCGTGTTATCCACGTACTTATCAAAGAACTCAGTCATGTTGCCGTTATCCTTGGCCAACTCATTGCGGTAATCAGTACTCACGCCATAATTGAATTCACGACCACCGGGGAGTTCAAAGGCAATTTCGCCTAACTCTGTTAATGATTGTGCATTCGACCGAGACCATTCCACATCAAATGGGCTTTCAGTTTCAACAACATTTGAAGACCCTTCAGCAGGTAGGGTATACGCTTCACGTAACGATCCTACATTCTGTCTGGCCTTCTCTGCGTCAATCTTCAACTGAAGGTTTGAAAGTCTAACTTCTTCTTCAGAGAAAACATTTTCATCAGTCTTGTATTTAGATGAGATCAATAAATCAATTTCATCATTACCAAGAGATGGATACTCACTTGCCATATGGACCCGCATAACAGTACGATCATCCATTTCGGACGGATCTAATGCCTGGTAACGGAACCAGTCTTCAGGTGAGCGACCTGTCTTCTCCACAAAATCAGCAATGACTGCAATCCGTGGGTCGAGACTTGACTCAGATATAGATTGAGGCTCTGTTGGTTCTTCTTGCGTCGACTGCATTTCGCCTGTTAACGCTTGAAAGAAACTTTCAAAACCTTCACTCTCGTTATTTAAAGAACTTTGCTCCTCTTGTACTGGAGCCGTTTCTTGTTCTACAACCTGTTGTACATCTTGTTGTACGTCTTGTTGTACGTCTGGTTGTACTTCTGGTTGAGCCGATTCAACTACTGTATTCGGCTCACTTTCATTTGTAGGCGCAGGTTCTGCACTTACCTCTGGTGTAGGCGCTTGCACATTGTCCTGCACAGGTGCCTGCTCTGTAGCATTTGACTCTCCGGGGAAGGTATCAGTAATAGTGAATCCTGCATCCTGGATAGCCTGCTCCATTTGGCTTTCTACTTTTTCCATTTGATTTAATTTATTTATACCACAAATTTAATACATAAACTGTATGTTTGTGGAAGTGAGTGCACTGGCACTTACTATGGTTAGGAGTAGCCAAAAGAAAAGGGGACCCTGTTAAGAGTCCCCTTTTTATATATAGTGTAAGCGCTGTTTAGTAGGTATCCTTTGCTCCGGGATTAAATCCTGCTTTAGCACCAAGCATTGTCATTGTTGCTTTCTCTGCTTTACCACCTGCTTTATACTTCTTAGTACCACCTCTTCCAGCGTTACCATCAACAACTGAGTCGCTGTTAGAGTCAAGCATCTTGCGGGCCATCTCTCTTTGGCTTGGGTCTTTAAGTAGAGCCTTTAGTAGTCCCCCACTTTTGTACATTTTCATTAGTCGATCATCCATGTCAATAAGATTTGTATTGCAAATTTAAGTAATGTTATGTAAGTTTAAGTAACTGAAATTTATATCATGAAGACAAATTACGAAACAAACATCAGCGTTGAAAGTAAATGTGTGTTAACTAATATTGCTGACTATGCTGCAACCAACATGATGAGAACAAAAGAAAAGTCTGAGTTATACGCTAAGATTATAGATCGTTGTGTGTCTATGCTCGGTAAACCTTAGTCTTCTTTTTAACGGATTTGGGTTGAGGAACATATTGCTTTCCTTCTTTTGTGCCCTTTCTTTTCGCTCTTGTAGTCACATTGTACTCTTCATCTGACAACGCAGCAATTGCTGCTGTAGGCAGGTATCGCTCTCCTGTCTTAGATGAGGCCTTACCTGATTTAGTACGCCACTTTTGTTTAGTCCATTTTCTTAGAGACTCTTGTGCTTTTCTTAAACCTGGCATTATTTGTATCCGCCCCCTGCGGCTTTATAGGCTTTCGCTAACATCTGTGCTTTACGGGCAGACCACTGTCCTGCTCTTCCACCCTTCGTGCCAGCCATAATTCTTTTAAACAAACGCTTACGCATTCCTGGCTTAGTGTAGTTTCCTGATTGATTTACTTTTGATTTGTACTTCTTAGCCATTACCACTTTACTTTATTAGCCCAATAAGCAGCAGAGAATTTACCCTTCTTAATGTTCTTGGCGTGACGTGCTTTAAATGACGCACGTTTCTTTTTCATCTTATCAGATTCACCTGCCTTTGGCTTACCCGCTGTTGATGCTCCTTGCTCTCCAAAACGAATAATCTTAACCTTGTCTCCTTCTTTAGCCGCTACAATATGTGACTTTTTAGGATGATCTGGAGTCCGCTTAGGTTGATTAAAACCCTTGAGTCTATATCGTTTTAGTATGTTGCTGTACTTACTTTCTGCCATAAAGCAAATATAAGCATTATCGTTTGACCCCTGGTACAGCGAGGTGTGTCTCAAGTTTCTTTACTATCTCCATAACCTTTTCGCTTTCCATGTGGTGCGATGGTATTAATATATAAAGTAACCTTAGTTGCTCTGTTGTTAGGTCTATATAATGCCTCATACTATTTCTTATTACAGAACGACACAAGTATATACCTCTTACCGCTGTGTACTGGTCTTCCTCCATGTCTGTGGGTAACCTGCCCAGGATGAATAGCAATATGCCCCACATCCCCTATGTGTGTTTGTTTTTGATTATAAAAATATGTACCGCCCCCTGTATAGTCTTTGTTTAAAGTTAGCACCGAACTAATAATAGCATTGTCATGATGCAAGTCTAAGTGACCCTGTGTGTCTGTAGTATACTTAATCATAAAGTTCTCACTATCCATTTCCGCCCAGGCTTTACCATGAAGATGCCATCTGCTTATCGCGGCAGGAAAAACAAACTCTTTCAGAACACGCTTGTATATTTCATCGTATCCAAATGAAGAAATTAATGTATCTACTGTTGGATAAAATTCATGTCTTTTAGTTTGCCATAAAGCCTTCTGCTCTGCTTCATCTATAAGCAACTCACAAAATTCCTCAGTAAACAGCGGGAAAGATATTACATCTTGTATAGGCTCTTCAAATATCATGTCCCAAGCCTTTGTCTTTGCAGCGGGGTGAATCCACTTAGATATCCATTCAGGCCATTTACCCGATTTAAAAATGTGTTCGTGAACAGTAGACTGAGTCCTGCTTGTGTTATCGTTAGATGATTGGAAAGCAATGTCTTCTTTTAATGCAAGTGCACGAGTGTCTCTGGTTACCCAATCCCAATCACCTCGTGGATGGACACAATAAGTAGCAGGCACAAATTCATCTGCCGCTGTTATATACTCCTGAAAGTTATGCTGAGTAAAAGATAATGCACCGGCTTGAGTAACCATATAAGCATGTAAGTTATAAGAGTATCCAGGAACTACAATATCTCCGTAATCCTCTCTATCTGGAGCCATTGCTCTGCGCCCTAAGTAAAGCATATCCCATGTGCTTGGATCTGGAATGATTGAGTAATCTATTTTACCTTTAAAGAAGAAGTCTTCCTCACATATTAAAGCAACCTCTGTTTGATCCTGTACAATTTTTTTCCAGGTATTTAAATGCGCTAAACCACAACCCATTTCACCAACTGTTACTGGTTGGTTCCACCATTTATTATCACTGTCCATAGCCCATGAATCGTGTGGAGACCATTTATAATCTTTAAAAGATCTCGCATCTACACCTGGTACTATAACTACGTCACAATCAATGCCTGCTTCCCTTAGTCTTCCTTTATACTCTTTTAACTTTTTGTCAGAGGTATCCATGGATATTACATAGACTTTTTGAATCATAACGCTTTCTTTTTCATTAAATAAAATTTCCCATTCTTTTGCTACTAACTTCCAGTCACGAGACTTAACATATTCATCAACCTTAGACCAATCTGTTATATGCTTGCTAAACTTATTTAAAGTTTCTTTAAGACCAGCAATAGGATTTACCAAAGGTCTTACATGATGTCCCAACATCTCGATCGCTGTTAAGCAATAAGTTTCATTGTATGTAGTAGGGTAATACCAACTCTCACACTTAGACATTAGTTTATACAACTCTTTATTTGAAAGGCTGCCATGAAAAGTAACGCCTTCTAATTTAGATACACGATCAGAAAAGTTTTGATTGTAGTACTCCAAACCATAACCAGGTGTACATATATCAAGAGTACCATCAAGGTATCCTTTTTCAATATCACTAATTACTGCATCGAGTCCTCGTTCGGGATGCGATGTGTATATATAAGAATCTTTCTTCTTAATGGTGACAGGTTCAAACAGCGATGTGTCAAGGCCGTTACCAATTACTTTTACTTTATCTTCTGAAAAATAAGCAGGCGCTTCATTCCTAATAAAGTATTCTTTATGCCAATTGGTAAGGCAAACAATTGTGTCTGTGTTTAGATAAACATCTTTTATATCTACATCAGACATACGCTGGCCCTTATACCAGTAGTGGGGATGTTCATTGTGTAACCAGAATATCTTCTTAGTCTGTGGCTTTAGATTATAGTATTTTAAGTAGTGGATATATGATACGCCGATAAGTATATCTATCTCTGGGATCTCACTTATGTTTTTTAGATCTACATAATTAAGGGATCCGCTGTTTGGGTATTTATCAGAGACAGGT
>Ga0181410_1000925_pt1 | contig 12696 bp, 18 predicted proteins | sample 33SPOviralmetaG_FD_130112 | JGI IMG/M metagenome (GOLD analysis project Ga0181410, IMG submission 130112) | Marine viral communities from the oligotrophic San Pedro Time Series (SPOT) site, San Pedro Channel, CA, USA - 33 SPOT_SRF_2012-06-20 | ecosystem: Environmental > Aquatic > Marine > Strait...
AGCTGGTCTATCACGAATCATAAATCGTATATTGTCTTCACTAAATAGTTCAGGATACAATCCTTGAGTGTCTATAAACTTCTTTAATTTCAAAAGATTTTCTTTATTATATGTTAAATTATAAATCGGTATACCAAATGATTTCGAATAGTCTAAATCAATATCTCCTTCGGGTCTTGATGTTGTAATACCCCCACCAAGCCCAAATATATCATTTAACTCTGAACCAGCTTCATAAATTTCGGGTCTCTTTACACCGATATATTGATATGTTCTATAATAATCAACTATCTCTTCTGCATTAGTTGTATTATCTGATTCATATATGAAACCATCAGGAGTAAATACACCAATCACTAATGCCGGACCGCTTGTCCCGACTGGAGCTCCGGGTAGTGCTGGTGCATTAAAATTAGATATACTCTTATCATATTTATCTCTTGTTTGGTAATAGTCATTACTAGAATTAAATGGTTTGTATGTTTTTGATTTATATGTTTTACTTGTTTTTTGTCTTATAACTGCTACATCATTACCATTAGTTGATTCCCAAGACGCTATATATGTTTCATCGGGTAATTCTTCACTTTGTTGGAGTTGTCTTGATACTTCTTCGGCTACATAATTAGAACTACTGAAACCCGGATCAACTTCCAAGTCTATCTTCTCACGGAGTATTTTATAATCAAAATACTCGGGATCTTTTGCGTGGGGTGGTGGGAAATTATCATCCCAATCAGCTGGTAAGTTTTCGGGAACTTCAAGTATAGTATTTGTTCTACACATAATCGTATATCTTGAATTATCATTCTTTAACTTCCACTGATGAACTCTTCCTTCTCTAAATATTGTTTGTGTATTATCAAGTGTTTCTAATTCTCCAAAATAGTCATCTTGTACTAATCCCCATTTTTGATGATTATAAAAGAAGTTTGTATTGCCCCCAACATCTAAATAACTTGTGGGGGCTGGTTCTGAATTAGTTCGTCCAGACACAACACTATCACGACGAAAGAATCTATTGGCTAAACCATCAACATATATAAATCGTCTTGGTAGATGATAATATGATAAACAATCCATATTTTTGTAATAGTTGATGACTATGGAAGCTTTATTATCGTGTAAATCAAGTTTTTCTTCATTAGTCGATAGTTGTTGTCTATATACAATATCTTTGAAATCATCACCAGCTGTTTTAAAGAAACTAGTATCTGAAATTGTTGTATATTTTAAAGTTTTCTGTTTATCAAGTTTCACTCCTTTGAATTCAACTGAATCGGGAGTTGCGGAACCCCTTTCAGAAACGAATGAATTATAAACAGAAACTCTATCACCCGGATTTAATTGGATCGTATTATTAAAATCATTCGTCCAAGTAGAGTTCAAGCCATCATTTGATTTGGTTTTGGCTGATTGACGATCACAAGTAACTAAAATCGTTTCCGTATAAGGTTCGGTCATTATATACATTGTAGAATATTATATTTTCAAGTGTTTATCCAAAGGATTTTTAATAGTGCGTTTTTTTACTAAAATAATAATCTATGTTAAGGTATAATGAAACATAAAGCAGATTTGAAGAGAGATTTGAAAATCGGTGAAATCGGTGAAAAGAAGGTACATCCATTCTTGAAATCCAAATTCAAACAAGCCATTGTAAATAACAACGATCAAAATAAGTTTGCTAATTTTGATTTTAGAAATGAAAATAGAGATTTATGGATAGAACATAAAGAAAGATATAGATATAGATCTACAAGCTTTAACACTTACTTTTTTGATGAAGTGAAATTGAATCGTTTTAAACAACTTAAAGAAGAGAACCCGAATGTTCGGGGATTTATAGTTTGGACTTTTCAAGATTGTAGAAAGATATGGGAAGTTGATTTAGATGATACACACGATGATGGAGAAACTATCAAGTGGTACGCAGAACATCAATATAGAGATTTCGGTAAAGGCTACAAACAACATCGTGAAGTCATCAATGTGTTTGCCGATGAAACTATGTTATTTGATGACTTTGAATTCAACTAAATGTAATAAGAAATGAACCGGATTCTATCTTTATTTGTTGGTCTTTCATTTTGTATTTCCTTTTCTTATCTAATTCTAGTTTTTTCTTATGTGAAATATAAGGAGTAATCTTTGTTTTGTTTCCGTGTCGTTTGTTCCAACAATCAACAGCCTTACGAACAGACAGTATATCCCCATATTTCGCTATATAGTACAAGTCATCAATGATTTCTTGTTCTGTTTCATAATCACTATATCTCAAATTATAATCATTTGATCCATAGTGCAGTATCTTCTTGGATAGAAATATAATCTTGTCCTTCTCTTTACTAGTTAATCGTTTGTTTGGATTTTCAGCTGTTAAATACAATCTTAAATCCGTCAATACTTCAAACTTATAATGATTGGTTGGAAATGAATAACTATTAGATTCCTTAAAGAAACTATAAATTTTAGTTTGGATGTCGTGTTTGGTGTCATCCTTTGAATAGACTATCGGGAGTTTAAGATCGCTACAAATATCAATCAAGTCATTTTTCGTAAATGATTTGTGGATAATAAAAGACATATATATAAGTATAAGAAAAAAATTTAGAGTGATTTGATGTATCGCTTGTGTTTAGCGATATTGTCGTGGAGTTGTGCTATGTATTCGGCTTCATTCTCTTTTCTCCAATTAGTGAGTCTCTTTTCTTCTAATCCGGGTTCAGCCTTATCTACAACTTCTTTGAGTGTTTGTATAACTTCATCATTGGTATAAGCCCGTTTGATGATTCGGTTTGTACTTGGATGTCTGATTTCTACAAGGGGAAGTTTGGATTCTATTTTATCAAACACTTTGTCAATCTTATTGGATAGTTTCTGTTCTGAATATTCATCCAACTCATCAAACAAATCTTCATTTTGCTCTACAATCAATTCTTCATATTCTTCTAGATATGAACCAACAAGGTTCTTTACTTTCTTGGTGATGTCCCTTTGCGATGATAGTAGTTTATCAAATGTATTTGTTTTACGGATGGATGTAGCCCATTCATTAATCTTGGGTACAAAATCATCTACAAGTTTCTTATAGTTGATTTCAATATCTTCAGCTGTTTCTGATTTGGGAACAACCCCCTTTTCAATTCTTTCTTCCATCGATAGTTCCATTATTGTTTGTTCTTGGATTGATTGTTGTTCTTGTTCCTTTCGTCCCGAAGCAAACATCATCAAGTTATACATAGTTAAATCAGAGCCTTTGAGTTCTTTGGGATCTTTCTTCATTCGTTTATTCCACCGACACTTTTGGACGGATAGTTGTTTCTTATCGTTTCCATAGTATTGTTCTAGAAATTGGTTCATCGTAATTTCAAGTTGAGCGTTCATTGTTCTATACTTTAACATAGATAATAAATCTTTAAGCCAATTTCAGAACTGAAATCTTGGATCAAAACTCAAATTTAAAATCTTGGATACATTAAATGACCCAATATATAGAAGGAGATATACACCAAGTAATCAAAACACTAGAAGACAATTCTATTGATTTCATCTATACTGACCCGCCATTCGGAACAACACAAGCGAAATGGGACAAAGGATTGAATTGGGCTGATTTGTTTCCCGAAATGTGGCGAGTCTTAAAACCCAACGGGATAATCTGTTTATATGCTTCTATACCTTTCACATACGAATTGTTAAGCTATGAAAAACCAAAATATCACTATACTTGGATAAAGAACAACAAAACTGGTTTCTTCCAAGCCAAATATCAACCTTTGAGACAAACAGAAGAAATATTGATTTATTACAAACAAAGGGGTACTTATAATCCACAAATGGTCGGAGATACATTCCATCAAAAACGAAATGTTAAAGTGGGTGGAAGGAATGGCTATTATGGAGACAAACTAAAAGATAAAGAAAATGAATATGATGTTTCACAAGGACATCGGGGACGATTTCCAACAACATATCAATCTTGGAATATCAGAAAGGATAAAACGGGAATTACAAGAACAGACGATCAAATAGACTATTTCATAAAAACTTATACAAATGAAAATGACACAATACTTGATATGACTTGTCATACTAAATATGTGGGTGATAGATGCAAAATCTTGAATAGAAAGTATATTGGAGTTGATTTAAATCTAGAATGGATGGATTAATTGAGTGAATAGAAGCCAGTTTGATCCACCGAATAAGTGAATGTTTCTTTAACACTATCATCTATCTCTTCACTTGAACTTTCAGAAGTGAAATCTTCTTCTGAAACTTCACCATCATATAAATGACTTACATATTCATAGAGTTCTTTGACAAAGTTATATGTATCTCTATCAATAGTGCTTGGAAGATGTTCTTCAACAAATTGGATTACTGCGTCGTAGTTGTGGCTCATTCTTATATTTTAGATTAGATTTTATTTTTCTTACTTTCGGACGAATATGGTTACAACTCGAAATCTGTGATTGGTTGATTTCACCATTCCAATCCTTCCAATTATATCCCATTCTGTTTTTCTATATTGGGGTAGTACTTGATCTAACCATACTAATATTCCACCTTGTTTCATTACTTTAAAACATTCTTGAAATACTTTATTTCGTTTCACCATACAACAGCCATAATGGTCGCAGTCTTCAACTGAATATGGTGGGTCAGCATATATTCTTTCATAGTAATTATTGGGTATTATCTCACTCATAGTTTCTACATCTATTCCCACATTAAAATCTACTTTATCATAGTCATCTGTCTCGGGTAATGAGCCACTAAATATATGAAGTGATTTCTTGGGTATTATGGGAAACATACTATAGATTCTATTTAGATATCCGTACGGATATGCTCCATATAAATCTGTTTTCGTAGTATAGTTATTACCCATAACCCATATTCCTTCTATACAATTACTATTGATTAGTAATTTAGAATATTTCGGGAATGTCTCGTGATAAGTATCAACTATCTTTTGTAAGTCCATATACTTTACACTATATTTTATTTTGGTGGATTCAGCCTTGTAATTTGGATATTCTGCTTGTACTTATAATTAGCCCACTTCTTATCCGGTTTCCGTCCAATATGAATATTAGATACAATGTGATATGATATACCCAGTTCTTCGGCTATATCCTTCAACGATTGATAATTGTTCTGATGAATCACTTGATCTCCCATCGTAATCTTACAATTATAAATACAAGTCTTGGATTTCATTCTATACTTTACACAACATAATATTTTAAGTAATTAAACGATACTTCAGAACTGAAATATTTTAGTAGATAATTTTGAAAAAGTGTTTGTAGAATTGAATTTTGTTTTATAGATTAGTTTTGTGAGTTTTACAAATAAATACTTCAGAACTGAAATCTCGTTAAAATACTTAAAATAAATTATTGGTATAGATTATAATGAGACAAACTAAAATGTCAGATAAAGAATATTGGATGAATATGGACGACAATGATATTTATCCAAGTTATTGTAAGCATAATAATCCAATATACTATCAAGCCTTTTGTCCGGGCTGTAGAATTGAGCGTGAAAATCAAATGAATCAGAAATACCAAGAATACTTGAATAGTAAAGGTTCATTTGATCCTTTTACACTATTATTTGAAAAAGATGATGAACCCGAAGAATCACCCAAAGAGTTTGCGAATCTCAAGCGTTCTAATTCAAAAGAAGAGTTGAAAAAAGAATATTTCAAATTAGCACGAAAACATCATCCAGACAAAAACGGAAATGAAGAAATCTTCAAGAAATTACAAAATTTATATGAAAAACTTAAACAACGATTCAATATTTAGTACTAGCCTTCTTTCTATTTCCCGATGTCAATTTCTTGACCTTGGGCTTTTTACTCTTTTGAGTAGTTTTCTTTTTATCTTTCATTTCAAACACATCTTTCTGTTTGTAATTATTGCTCGTTTTAGCGGGAATCTTAACGGGTTCATCAAATCTATCCATTGTATAGTATCCCAAATATATTATTTTTTTTTGTATTAATAATTTTAATATTTCTAACAATATAAATGTCGTTAGTTATTCTCTCCAATGATGCGAAAGAGCAGACGGATCTTGTTTCATCCATTCAGAGTATTTACAAGCCTTGGTCGTTTCGTAATTCTTTGTCATCAACTATGGAAATCCCAGCCAACGCACAGTTAGCTCTAACGAGTGCGAAGATTTCACTTGACGGACAGATTAGTTTAGCTGCTGGTGAGAAGATATTGTATGTCTATATTGGTAGAGTTCTTACGGGAGATCAAACTATACAGAATTCTAATTCATATCCAATTAAAGTCAAGTTATTTGAAGATCAACCCGGTGTTGTTGTAACAGACACAAAAGGTCTCGCAGATGAAACTGAAAGAGCCTTAAACAAATTTATCACTCACCCACATTATGCAAAACGATCTGTTGTAAGTGTCAATCGTAATGCTACAACGGGTGAGTTTGAAGGGTACAAGTTTGAGTTGAAACAAACAAGTAGTTCGGAAGGTCTTCTTCCATCGGCTCCGGGTTCGGTTGATATGATTGCGGCTTCTAGAGATATGTTTTCATTACGAGCAAGAGCGACTCCACTATTGAGAAGATATACTATTACAGCTTCCGCCAATAATGGTGTTACTTTAACTCCACTCGCCAATAATATATTCACCAATCATATTCTAGCAACTACATTCGAACCAACGGTTGATACTCCACCCATTTCTTTGACTGGTGGAAGTGTTACTTTTGATTTATCCAAATGTATTGGAAATATCCCTGCTGGGAGTGGGTCTAATCTTAACTCTGATTTTATTTGTGGTCTATCTAGATATTGTACGCAAGGACAAAGAGCCGCTAATAATCGTATCGGCCCGGCATATTATTATTGGGGTCATTCAGCTCATACAGCACCCGGAGAACCAATGAATAAACTTGGGCGTTGTTTTGCTGATTTTGTATTAGTCAATAGTAATGGTGAATTAAGATTATTTGATACAGCTACTTATGGAGTAGCGGCTCGTGCGGGTGCTGGTGGAAATAGAAGATCACCAAGATGGCGTGAAATAGACTACACACAAGGGGGAACTCAAGCGGCTCCTTTCAATACATTATATAATACAACACAAAACAACGGACGATTTGACAAAGTAAAATTTACAACTACGGGAGAACAAATTAAGATTGAACTCATTGACACTCAAGGGAATACTTCTACATTATATTCATATAGTCAATTACGACGAGATGGTGTTACTCCAAGAAGTTTGGGTGAAAACTTCAAACCCATAGATCAAGGTTGTGAATCATTAGTACCGGTTATGGGATTATATATTGAAGGAGTAGCTGGTGCTGGGAATAATCCAGAAGACTATTCTATAACATTAGAACGATATACTTGTATTGATTTAACTGATATCCCCAATGTAGCATATACCACTGATTTCGCAACATATGAAGCCGACCCAGTAAATACAATTATTCCTTGGTTCAATCGTGTAGAACAAGAACTTCCAGTAGATGCTTCCCGTATAATTACATCTATTGATAATCGTGCTTTACGATTAACTGATCCACCATATGGTGGAATGTCTATTAACGATCAATTTACGGGATGCTGGAATCCGGTGATTTTAACATCACCATCACCAATATACGCTCACGCACAAGGAGCAAACACAATGAGATTGTATGGATTTTCAGAACTTAATGGTATAGCTGGTGGTATTCCCCCGTGGGTTGATGAAGGTGAAGATGCTGACGACCAATTTGTGTATTCATTAGTATCTAGTGAAACCCCAACAGCCTTGTCATCTAAATCAATCTTTGTAAGAGTAGATAATTTCAATCAAACTAGTACCAATGCAGCTAATGGTAATAAGTCTGGTATAATCGCTCACTTACCAAGATTTGACGGACAACAACAAACCGGTAGATTGTTCTTTGAACCCAAGAATCTAATATACCTTGATCTCAATAACCCAGCCCCAATGAAGATAAATTCCTTTGATATATCGTTTGTATATAGCGATGAGACATATTGTACTTCTCTTGTGGGATCATCTATAGTAACTCTCCATATAAGAAAGAAGGGATCAACCGACTAATTATAGAATCATAATTACATTTTTTACTATATTTTACAATCATTTGACTATTTTTTTGACAATTTATAGTCAAAATTAAAATCTTTACAAGAAATATAATGAATAGTCTATTGAATATGAAGATTGTCAATGGTAAGCCAGATATTTCAGAACTGAAATCCAATGTAGTTGTGGATGAAGAAACCAAAGAAGAAGACCCAAACTTCATCTATGAAGATGATGAGCCACAACTCAAAGAAGTTATTTCAGAACTGAAATCAGAACCAGAGAAGAAACCTTTATTGAATGTTGTGAAGAAACCACCCATAGTGAAAGAAGCCATATTTGATGAGACACCCAAGAAGAAGAAATGGAGTGAAGAGAAGAAAAAGAAAGAACCAGAAACTAACTTGGAGATGGGTATGACACAAGAAGAGATTGATAGTTATAAACCAGATGTTAATTTTAAAGAAGAATCAGACGATGAACCCATTATTCCCGAAACTAAAGATGTGGGTGGATTAGATGTAAAAGAACCAGAGCCACAACCAGTTGTGAAGAAACGGAAACCAAAGAAACCAATGACAGAAGAACACAAAAGAAAGGTACAAGAAGGTTTGAAGAAAGCACGAGAAACTAGAAAACGGAATGCTGAATTGAGACGACAAAAAGGAATCAAAACCAAAACTGAATTGAAACGAGAAAAGAAACAATTACAAATGAAATTACTAGAACAAGAACACGCTGAACTACAAAAACAAAAGAAACTATTGAAACCAGAGCCAGAACCCACACCCGAACCAGAACCAAAACCCACACCAGAACCAGTGAAATCTGAACCCCCACCTTCGGAGCCAATAGAAAAACCAAAGAGAGATTATATCACTCGTGAAGATTTAGAACAAGCCCAACTCAATACATTAGCTACTTATGAGATGATGAGAAAGAAACGAAAAGAAGAGAAACGAAAACAACAAGCGATTAAGGAATATCAAGATAATTTGAAAGAAACCATAAATAATATAAACAACCAACCACAAATGGGATGGCTCAAAGGTGCTAAAAAATATGGTCGTTATTTGTAAATTTAAAATAATGTATTAGTATATATATAATGGATACTCCAAAAATGAAGAAGAAGGACAAAATGAAAGTACCAACTATATTGAAGGTGAAGGATGTAGAATCAGATGATCGTTTTGATAATATACATCCGAATTTGCCCCAAATGCCTTGTCTAGCCTTATTGATTGGTTCAGTTAGATCAGGTAAATCCAATCTCCTTGTTAATTTCTTTATGAATGAAGATTTCTACAAAGGGAAGTTCGATAATGTTAGATTTATTAGTAATACATTACATACAGACAATAAGGGTGTTCTATTAGCCAAACATTTTGATTGCTACGACCACTATGAAGATACTATGATAGATGGAATCATAAAAGAACAATCCCAATATGAACGAGATGATAGACCATCATATGCTTTGATTGCGGATGATATATTGACCCAAGATTTCAGTAAATCTAACGCTTTGTCGTATTTTGCGACTAGATTCAGACATTACATAGATTTCTTTTGTATCTCAACTCAATCCTTTCGGGCTGTGAGTGGTTTAATCAGAAACAATGCAAATGCGGTGTTTATCTTGAGACAGCAAAACAAGATGGAACTAGATAAGATAGCTGAAGAATACGCTGGGATGGTTGGCGGACACGATAATTTTATGAAACACTACAAGGATATTCATAAGGAGAAATATAGTGTAATGTACCTTGACCTTCAATCCAATCCGGCTCGTATATTACGAAACTTTGAAGAAGTGGTTTGGGAAGGAGATGATAATGATAGAGCGGATTTAGAATAATATTTCACTTCTGAAATAATTATATACATAACACTATAAATGGTGAAGGTTACATATGAAGGAAAACAATACAATATTCCCGATAGATATTTAGCCAATCTGAAGGGAGCGGAAAGAAGAAAACAAATTAAATCAATTGTTGAGAAGAAAGAGAGACCGAAAACATCTTTCAAATCCAAAGAATCATCTTGGACTAAAAAGTTTGATAAAAAGTATGGTGATGAATTAGATAAAATGAAAGGGGGAAGAAGTAAAAGGAATATCGCCAAAGTAACGGGAATACCATATAAAGCAGTAAATGAAGTATTTAAGAAAGGCGAAGGAGCATATTACAGTGCTGGTTCAAGACCCAATCAAACTCCACAATCTTGGGCTTATGCCCGGTTGTACTCTTACATTCTTGGTGGTAAAGCGAGACAAATAGATAAGGAAGTAACCAAGAAATATAATGTCAAGTTTCCCCAATAACGCTTCTTCTTGAGTGTTTCAAGTTCTTGTTTCAATGATTCGTTTTCATCTAGTAATGATTCATATTCTTTTTCTTTCTCTCGTAGATCTTCTACTACACTACTCATATCAGATATAATCCCGTGAAAAACCTTGATTGTTTTGATACTCCGTTCGTCCATCATAATTGTTATACTCTAACATAGATAATTATTTCTTAAATAGATACGCAAATTCTAGATTTTTTTGTATAGTCAATTTATAATATTAATGATATTATAAAATGGATATTGTGTTTCAACCCGAGATTCAAGCAAAGATGTTGGCGTCTCGCCGTAAAGAAAGTGTAGAAGCGTATAATCAACAAGTCCAAGCCATACGACAAAGCATTACCAATGCGGGTGCGAGTGCTAAATTACGACTAGAAGAAGAAGCCCAGCAAAAAGAATTTCAAGATTCGGTACTTGGAGCATTCACTTTGAAAGGATCTATTGGTGATATTAAATCTAATCTTCGTAGTTTGAAATCGGGTGAAATAGCTGAATCTATTAAGAAAGAATTAACAGCTGGTTTAGATGCGATTAAAGAAGGAAAGAAGGTTGAAGAAGTGGGAGCAGATATAGCGGAAAGAACCGGTAAATCATTAGAGAAAAAGACTGGATTAGCACCGGAACTCATTGAGAAAACTGGATTGAAAAAGAAGATTGGTAAAGGTGTTACTCGTATAGCAAAGTCAGAGAAGTTTGGAAAGATTGCTCTAGCGGGTGAAAAAGGATTAGCCCATATCGGCCCGATCGCAAATATAAGTTTGGGTGTGTATGATATAGCGAAAGATGTGAGTGGCGGTCAAGAAGGTTGGGATAAGATGAATGAGTTCGAACAAGCAGCTGACCTTACACAGATTGGTGCGGGTGTTTCAGATGCGATTGGATTAGTATTTCCACCTGCATTACTTGTGGGAGCTGGTTTGGGTGTTGTATCCAGTTTCTTGGATGTTGCTGGAGCAGAAGAAGAAGAAGAACAAAAAACAGAGAAACAAGAAGAAGCCACCAAAGAAGAAGTAGAAAAGGTTGAATTCAAGAAACCCGAACCAATCAAGGTGGAACAAATCCAAGCCAAAGCACGGGGTTAGCCGAAGGTATGCTTTGCTTAATTGTTTTTTTTTCAGTACTGAAATATTTTGTTTGATAAAGTATAAAATGCCGTATTCACAAGGAAAATTGACTGACAAGCAAAAGAGTGATCTTAAGAAACATATGGATAAACACAAGGATTTAAAAGATTTATCTCCAAGTCAATTGAAATCTCATAGAATGAAGATGATGGTTCGTATGAGAAAGGGAATGTCTATCAAGAAAGCCCATTCTGATATAATGGGATAAGTATTTAAGAAATAATTATCTATGTTAAAGTATAAGAATGGAAATGACAGACGAACAGATTAGCCGAATGATGGAACGGTACAAGAAAGGACTAGAAACCAAAAAACAACTCTATCACGATGTAAAGAAACACGACCCAGATTTTGTAGCCAAGAATCGTGAAAGGGCGAGATTACATTATGAAAAGAATAAAGAAAAGAAACGAGAAAACTATGAACGGAATAAGGAGAGAAACAAACTTCTTAATTTGTTTAACTATTACAAGAAAAAGGATATGCTTGATAAACTACAAGCCAAGTATCCAGAAAAATATAAACAATTACAAGATATGGGTAAGATAGAATCTTAACCGAAATGACTTATAATCTTCTTTTTAATATCTTCAATATCCTTACAATCTAAAATACAAGATGATGTATCTTTGGTTGTAAATTGTGATTTGACATATTCGGGATCGTGTAAATGTTCCCAATCTGTATCTTCTAAATCATATTTAAGTTCTTCTAGTAAATCTTCTAATTCTGCTTCACAATCAATCTCATCTTGAATAGCCCATTGTTCCACTTTCCAATATTCGGGTGGTTCTTCAACTGGTTTCTCGGAATCACTCATTTATACTCTATAAAACAAAAAAAGAATATATATAAATTAAATGAAAAATTTAAGGTTTGGCTGTTTCGGGTAAGGGTTCATCAACATATTCAAGTTCTGATTTTGGTTTGGATTTAGTCGGTACTACAATTTCTTCATCATCGCTATTGTAAATAATAACTTCTTTCAAACCATTACATATAATCGGTTTTCTTACCTTGGGATATTTCGCTTCAAACTTCTTGTTGAATATAGCAATGATATCTCTATCAATATTGGGTGATTGTTCTAGTAATCTATCATATTCGGCTCTCGA
>Ga0181410_1000926_pt1 | contig 12681 bp, 22 predicted proteins | sample 33SPOviralmetaG_FD_130112 | JGI IMG/M metagenome (GOLD analysis project Ga0181410, IMG submission 130112) | Marine viral communities from the oligotrophic San Pedro Time Series (SPOT) site, San Pedro Channel, CA, USA - 33 SPOT_SRF_2012-06-20 | ecosystem: Environmental > Aquatic > Marine > Strait...
AACATCTCAAAATCAGCATCACTTGGCATCTGGAACATATACTTTACCATATTCTTATATGGAATTTGGTAGATGTCTGCCTTATCTTCATGAGAACCAGGAAGAAACCCTATCTCTCTGGTTGCTACAAGAGACCTCACAAGGTATATTCTCTCATAAGGTGTATTCTCGTCTAATACATCTTTGAGAGCATTGAAGAGGGTTATAAAGGTCTTTCCTGTTCCTGCACAACCATATGCAACTAAATGCTTCCCTTCCTTATAAGAATCAAACAGTCTTTTTTGATTCTCATTAAGTGGGTCTATATCCACTAAGTATGAAGAACTTAATGGTTTTTTTCTTTTCATCTGCTTTGTTGTAAGACCAACTCCAATGGGTTGATCATTTGCAGATGCTCTTTTTCTTCTTGCCATTAGATTTTAGTTACTTTTGAACCTGGTGCTTTTGATGCCTTATTCAAAACCTCATTCCATCCAGGATTTTTTGCGACAAGTTTATCTCTCCATTCACCAACTTCTGCTGGTCTAGGGCAAGTAGATGGATCTGACCAATCACGAATCCAATCACTATTCTCTTCGCACCATTTTGGCCATTCATGAACACTCAGAACGACTTCTTTTTGTTCACCAGTTTCTTTATTAATAATCGGATATGTTGCCATTTTATCAATTCAGTATAAAAATATTTATTAGTGATAGTTAAAAGATATGTTAAATCTTCCTAATGCATTTGAAGTAGTTGTAGAATTATGATATTTTGATCCGTCAAAAAATACTATCCTATTTTCAATACTATCTACAATATTATTATTTCCTATTTTTGTATATCCATCACATGTGTTCAATGAAAAAATTGCAGCAGTATGTGAAAAATCATAATCAATATGCGATTTATGCTCTATAACATTATTAGTATGAGGATAAAAATTAATTTTAATTCTCAATATTGATCTCATATTATCAAAATTTGGAAAGAAAATACTTCCAATTTCATTATAAAAATTCTCTAAAGGAGAAACTGGTAACCCTCCATCATAAATGACATGAGTAGCAAACCAATCATACTTGCCCTTTGAATCATTGGGTTGTGTGATTCCATCATGTAGAAAAAAAGGAAAATTTGTATTAAATACAATACTAGATTTTAAATTTAAGAATTCTTCTCTTGATAAAAAATTATCATAAATTTTTAGTTCCATTCCAGTGCTTCTGCTACTGTTGGAAATTGTTCTATAAAAACTTTTTTACATGCTTCTGCAATGTCCATGTGCTCTTTTTGAGTTCCATGAGCAGATCTCAAATCTATATAATGCACCCAGCTGCGACAAGATCCGCTCATATAAAGTCTTGTAGGAGTTGCTAAAGGAAGGACAAATCTTGCACATTCCTTTGCAATACCCTCATCAAGCATTGTCTGATACAATGCCATTGCATCTCTAAAGTGATCTTGCATCAACATTTGATACTTCTGAACTTTAAATTCATCAATATCATCAATAGAATTCTGCCTGTTTTTTGTATCTTGACGACGAAGTTCTGGTAGAGGAATACTTGTACTCAACAAAGAACTATCAGCATATCTCTGAGAAAACTCTTGGAATGTAAAACTCCGATGACGCAAGATTTGAGCCGCAAGTCCTCTTGTGGTCTCAATCTCAAGAGTCATAAATGACTGCTCAAAGACACTCCAGTGCTGATGTTTGACGCAATACTTAAGAAGACCAGCGACCTTTGGATTCTCTTGATTAGAAGGATTTGACACTCGTGCCACATATCCCATCATTTTTTCAGCATCAGGTGTAATACTGATCAATTTTACATTCATGCTCCAAATCCTTTTGAGTTCTTTTTATCTATATCAGCAATTTGTTGTTTTACCGAACGCAATTGTGATTTCATTTCTTTGATACTTTCTTCACTGTAGAGGTAATCTTTCTCTATCAGTTTTTCAAGCAATTTTACAAGTTCTTTTGCTTTTTTTGTTTCAGTCATTTTCCTCCTCATAGACTTCATCATAATCTTCAATATATTCACTATATGGATTATAGTCTACCTTATCATCTCTATCAGAATTTACTTCTGCCTTTAGAGAATCTAAAAGAAGTTCTAAATTACGAATAATCAAATTAACTCTTTCTTTTTCCATATACCATATTACTTCGATACCATTATAGCATAAAAAAGAGGGTCTTGCGACCCCCAGTAAAGTTAAGTGCGTTAATTATCAACTTTTAGATGCAAACTTGCGTTCGATTTTGATACCACGATACATGAGATTGTGGTTACGAGTTGCGGTTTGCTCTGCCAACACAGCAGCTTTGTATGCTTCTGGGTTGTACTTAACACCACGATAAGTGATAGTAGACATAATTTTACTCCTAAAGTAGTTGGATGTTTTAAGTCCGTTCCTTTAGTCGTTTGCGTCCCAATAACATTCAGGATTTGACTCCTTCATTGTCTCAACTAACTCAATCCTAAAGTCATTACTAATGTTTTCATTTGTCTGCATTCGCAGGATGATAGCATCAGTTTGCTGACAGGTGAGAGTTGTGTAGAATAATAGTTCTAACATGGGATGAACGGCTCCGTTCCGCGACTTACTTGCGTCAGAGTTTCCTCTGATGAACGATAGGTCTATTATAGACCCTATACCATATTTAGTCAAGAGGTTTCTGAAAATCCCTACAGACCAAAAATTTGCCGGAGATTTTTTCCCGACTTTTTTGGAACTATTTCCGCTTTTTGGTTGGGGGTGGTGGTTCTAGACCCCATAGTTTTGGGTTGGTTCTACCCATACCAAAACCAATACCTTTTAAATTCTCACGAAACTTATCCCAGTACATATTAAAGATACGAACTTCCTTCTGACTACGAGTCAAATCATATCTCGTTTCTCCATCAACCACATAAGTGATTATCATGGCATCATAAGGACAATCTTTAGTAGATACTTGTTCCCAAGTTCCATTCTCTATCAGTATATCGCATCCATATACGGATTTGGAATTTTCTTTTTCTGATGGTGTCCATGAGGTCATAGACTGTTCCTCTTCTGTTTTAGTAGGAGCATCTCCTAATTGATTTGCCATAATTATGAACGATTTCCCCAAGTAATGTCTGGATATGCTTCACTTACAATTTCTTTCGTAATCTTATACTTATCAGAAAGTTTCTTATCCTTACAAAGACAAACAATCTCTGCTTCTAGTGGGTGAAGTCCTTCGAGAATATTGATGAACATCGTTTCACGACGAACACCACTCATGGCATCATTGCCACCCTTAAGGAAGTGATAGAAGTTCTTAAACTCTCTACGAATTGTGGTGTGTCCGTTCTTATCACTTGAACCCATAGAAAATGAATCCATTTCATGCATTCTACGAACTTCTTCTGAGATTTTAGTACTCAAAGTTCCATTAGATGATGCCTGATCCTCAAATCCAGAATAAGGAACCTCTCCTTCAGGAAGCATAGAAATTATACTCTCATCAAAGTTCCAAATTAATGTTGCCTTCAAAGAAGCATGTTCATACATCTTGAGAACTTCAATCTTCTTTGCCTTGCTTCTTTGTTTGGAAACAAGATCTAAAACTTCAAAGACAAATGGATTTCTTGGTAGTTGCAGTGATACTGCCTTAGTCGTTGTTGTTTTCTTCTTCTTCGTTGTTGTCGTCATAGTTTTCAAAATTAAATGCGATTACTTCATCTGGAATTAGATTTCCTTGCTCATCAAACATTTCAGGATGATATCTCGGTGCCTCTCTATAGTTCATCATATATTCTCTGGCAGTCCAACCAATCATTAGACCCATCATGAGAAATAAAATAGTCAGAAATGAACCAAATACTAAACTAGTTGCTAACATTTTTCTTACTCCGGGATGTCTTGATGGAAAACTCAAAGTGAATATTTACTTTCCATCTCAGAAAGCAAACCATCTTTTCAAACATAATGTGAAATGGTCCTGTTTGCTTTCTCTTACCTCCATTGAGCAAGAATTCAATACCACGATTTATGTGGTCTTCATTTTTATTTATGTTAAGACTTGATGACTTGTTGTTCTCTGAGGAATTTGATTGTGTCAATACATCCTCCTAATTTTTTATCGTCACATACTACTTGCGGAAAAGTAGAACCCCTACCAAATTTAGCATAGAATTCTTCTCGTGTAAAGTCCTCTTCAAGATTATAGGATACGAACTGTGTTCCTGTCAACTCTAGTACTTGTTTAATCTTGTAGCAGTGAGGACAATTATCTTTTGTGTAAACTTTAAAATTCATAATATCATTATTTACGTTGATGAAAATTTGAAAAAAATGTTACGGTCAATCTACTATTGGGCAAATCAAATCCAAATAAATTGTCTGGCCCATGCAATAAGTTAGAATCGTAACAAACAAATCTGTTGTAGACATTTTCTATACAACCATATCCTTCAATACATGTTCCAGTATTTTGTGGTGGATTAGGTGTGATGTAAACTACACCAGCACATTCAAACCCATCTCTATGATACTTGACTTGATTAAAATTGTCAATACTCTCCATAAAAGAATAAGGAGAGCAATGATAATATATTTCAAGATAAGATATGTTTTTATTTATTTCTTTCTGTAGAGTGTCAACTATTTTATTAGTTATCAATTTACCAACATTAGTATCTCTTGTAAGTTTAGGAGTTCTATATCCACCAAAATGTTGCAATTTATAGTCTTGCATTAGAGCGTGAGATCTAATAACTTCTATGTTATTAAAATAATTGTCAATGATTATCATACTTCAAAAATTGACTAAAGGATACAGACTTTAATTCAGTTTTACTCAACTCAGACAAAAATGAATCAATCAAGAAACTACCATCATGTTTTTCTCTGGTGAGTCTTTCAAAAATAATTGTTTTAGTCAGTTCACCATTTTTTATTACGCTCATCCCAGAGTCATGTGCAAGAAGAGAACCAGATAATATTTCTTTATTCATATAACCTTTTTTTAGTCAACAAAATCCAAACATCCACTTCAACATTATTTGATATCATCATTTTACTCAGAAAGACGTTTACAATTTTCATATGAGGTTCAATTAAACTGATCATTTCTGTGCAAGTTCTTCTTGGAGGTCCATTATAAACTTCTGGACCTTCACATGATCCAATAATACTCATCCATAATCCATTATTAGATATAATTTTACTAACTTTTTCTGAAAATTTTCTTATATCCTCATCAATCATACCATGAATGCAACCCCTATCAAAAACAAAATCATAATAGTTTTCTTTCAATAAAGTATCATCAAGAAAATTCAAGGTTTTAAAATTAACTTTCAAGTCTTTTCTATTTTTTGCTGCATAAATTGCTATCTCAGAAATATCAATACCATCAACTTCAATGCCCAAAGACGATAACCATAAAGAATTAGTTCCAAGTCCACAACCAATATCAATCGCAGTTTTTACTCTTGTATTATCAATTTGAGAAAAAAATTCTACCAAGTTTTTTTCTGGAACATATGTTTCCCATGGTAAACATTCAATATCATTTCTCTGCCAATAGTCAATCCAATCCATATCTCACCTAAAAATTTATATTAAATGCAACACTTATTCTTTCATCATCAGTCGTGTTACTTCTGACTCCATGGTCAATCCAACTAGGAAATAATATAATCATACCATTTTCTGGAATAATTTCAAATGATTGATTAGGATCACATCTTTTAAAGATGTTTGATATTTGCATATACTTGATAGGTGTGGACAGATAAAGATTTCCATCCTTTCCATTAGTTTTGTAATAATATATTCCAGAAATTCCTGCTCCCTCATGATGATGCGTTTGAATATGATGATTATTATCGATACAAGTCATCCATGAATTTGTGATTTCAAATTTAACTTCACCCTTTAATCCTATAGATTTTAGATAGTTTACAACATTCTCTGATATTGATTGTATTAAATTTATACATACATATTCATACAAGTAATTTGATTCTTGAATGTTTTCACTAACTTTGGTGTTTAGAGGATCAAATGATTTGGGATGAAGTTTATTTGTAGAAATAAATTTTACCTTTTTTAAAGATAAAAAAATTTCTTGCTGAACTTTATCAAAATCTTTATCAATCAATTTATTTTTATAGACAGGAGTTGAAAATAAATTTAAAGTTTCCATAATTAAAATCCAATTATACTTACATCTTCTATTAATTCTGATACAGGAAGATTTAGCATTCCAGAATGAATCATTTCATAATCCTTATAATTAAATATACCCACCATAAACTCTTGTCCACGATATCTTTTATTGAAATTATATAAACTCTTTTGAGATTCTTCAGAAAATTTATAGTTCAAATTCATAATTAAGTTTGCTCTTTCGTGTATGTCTACCCAAAAATCACTCTGAAATTTAGAACCATATGAATAATGAAATGCTAAGGATATTTGATAATTAAACATATCTTGATAATATCTATGATTAGTAGATTCAAAAGATTCTAATGTTCTATTCTTAAGAAAATCACAAATATATGTAGCAAAAAGTTCATAATAATATAATGACAATGCCTGTAAGGGTTCAATAAACATCAATCTATTTCCATTACTGGCTTCATATTTACTCCTCAACATTTTTTTCGCATATCTTGGTGTCCAAGAAAAATTATTATAAACATTATACTTAGAATTTTTTTTATTAATTCTAAAGTGTTCATCTATCTCTTCTTTTGTATTAAACTTACTATTAAAAAGATATCCACACTTTGTTATATTATTATCAGGAAATGGCAATCCAAATTGCCATCCGTGCTCTGTTGCTCTATGTAAAGTGTATGAATAATCATCTATACTATCTTCAGTATAAAGAACAGCACTATTAACGGTTTCAAAAATTGGTTTTACATATTCTCCACTATCACACCAACCAGCACAATTAATTACAAAGTCATATTGTTTATCATCAATAAAAACTTTGTCATGATTTATCCCATAATGAGTTACTCTTTTTGAATGATATTTTACCCCAACTTCTTCTAATTTTTGATGTATGAATGTATTAAAAATTTGACTTTCAAAATGAAAAGCAGTTGCATTTCCAGAAAAATGATGTTTAAAATTTTTAGATTTGCCCCAGTTTATAAATTTAATTCCATTTTTAAATGAGACGATTCCCTCATCAATCAATTCACCAATGGTAATATCCAATACATCTATTAATAATCCACCTATATTTGGAGTTGTAGATTCCCCAACATTAATTGGTGGAGAATCTGGATCATAGAAAATTTCAACTTTATATCCATACTTAAGACAAACAAGAGTGCTAATGATAGAACTAGTACCCTTCCCAATTATTGCTATTTTCATTCGTTTTCATCAAGTAAAGACCATTCAACATCCAAACTATCAATATAATCAAATGTTTCTTGATTATATTGAAGATCTATTAAAACTCTCACATCATGCTCATCTTCTTCCTTAAATCCGCATGGGAACTCTGTTTTGTATGCAACATTTTTCCCATTCTCTTCTTTGATAGCATGTATCCAAACATATTTGTTTGCCAAAATTATAAATTTTGTAATGTCAGTAATCATTAATAAACTCCATTATCGTATGCATGTTCTAAGAAATAACCATTTCTTCTCACATAATGAAAAAATATTTGATGATAGTAACTATCTTTAGTTCCTTTCATAAAATCTCTCCAGTGAGGGATATCAATACCAGAATAAAGAACTCCATCCCCCGGTTTCGTAATACAGGATATAAAACTCCCATCTGGTTTTTCAAACATTAACGGCCAATCATAATCTAAGTTATTACTTATATTAATACTTATACTAACTTCACAGGCACCTCTATCTGTATGCTTTTCTAATTTTTGATTCTTAAAATAAAATCTATCATAATAGTATGTTGGATATAACTTTTCTCCAATATATTCCTCAAGAAATTTCATAATTTCATAATGTGCTTCCTTGAATTTTGGATAATTATATCTTGCAAGACTACCTGATACTTGATCTTCTATTTTATCTATAATAACTTGTCCTGGTTTTTTGTAAGTAAATCTACCTCTTTCCCAAGGTGGTTCTTCATAAAGTTGAGATGCATCAATTAATCCTGGCATCTCTATTACAGACCAATTAAATTTTTCTTTCATTTCCACCTCGGTCCTACTACCCATCCAACTAGAGATTGTCTATGACCAGAAGTAATCTTTTTGACACGATGCCTCATTCTACTATCAAAAACAATAACGGTTCCTCTTACTTTAGGTAGGAAAAAAGTAGATCCATCATCACCCATCAATTGAACTTCTCCACCTTCATATTCTTCGGGATCAGAAAGTTGAACAATAACAGATAACTTTCTAATTTCTTCAGAATTTCTAATTACAAAATTTTCTTGGTTGTTTTCGACTGGTTTATAATATGAATCTAAACCAGCATCGACATGCCAATTATAATATTCTCCTACATCATAAGAGGTATATTGCATAGATTCATGATCAAATCCAGAGATATCATATAAAAAATTTTCTCTATTTGCTCGAAGAACATAATGATAGCAAAGTCCTACAATCCAGTGATAAGATGGTAACCAATCAACTCTACTATCTCTTATTGAATGTTGAACTCCAGCAAAAACATTTGCTTCTTTTAAATTTTTTTCCGAATTGTTAACATCATCTCTCACAATATCAATCAATTTTTTTGGCATAGATGTTTTATACCATATTGCACTATTTGCCATAAAATAAAAACAAACTCATAATAAATTATATATCATTATTCGATCAGTGTCAACTAGGAGATTCCCATCTTAATTCAGATTCATTAAAGACCCACGAATCATCTTCTGGAGGAACAATATATGCATTATATTCAGCAACATATACAGAACCTTCGGTTTGAGTGTTCACGGGATTTGATGGAGTAAATACCCAAGAATAATTATTGATGGTGCCACCATCTCCATCAGATTCTGTATTTACAATTTCCCAGTTCCAACCAGATTCTACAGACGGAGGAAGAGGAACAAACATATCTAAAGTTGTATTATGTGTTGCACCAATTCTAGCAGGATTTCTTGGATTGGTAACTTGAACATAAGTTTCTCCTAAAGATGTTCTCTCTGCAATATATGTAGAATCTGCAGATATAATATTTAAAACTATACGATTTTCATCAATTTGTGCGTAAGTTGAAGACATAATTTTTTATTTGTTAGATGTATCTTATAAAAATTGCACCAGGTTGTGAAGGTTGTGTCCCCTCACCAGAATTTGGATGTGAACCACCACCATTACCATATTGAATACCAGTTCTAGCAGTTTGATTTCCACCACGACCGGGACCTCCGGCTGATGCATTAGTATGTGTTGTTATACCAGTAAAATATGCAATCGGTGTTCCTGATCCACCATCCTTGCTAGCAGTCGTTACTGGACCTCCACTTCCTGCCCCACCTCCCCCTGCACTATCGTTTGAAGAACCTGGATAAGCATCTTGAAAACCAGGAAATCCTTGTCCAGCAATATTTGCCCCGACTCCACCATTAGAAGTGTTCCATCCAGTTCCACCAGAACCTGATGCCAATGGAGCATCATTACCAACGTTGGTGCCGGTGACTCCGTTCAGACCCTGAGCACCGGCAGGAGCAGTCAACGATCCTCCATTCCAATTAGCAACAGTATTACCATTTACTGCCCCAACAGTCATCGTATAGGGTGAACCAGAAACTACAGGATTAAATTTACTTACAAGCACAGCACCACCTCCACCACCACTAGAAGAACTAGAAGATGGTCCAGTGCCTCCAGACCCTCCACCACCAATTGCTAAAACATCAACTCTGCCAGTTGCTGTTGGTGTGAAATTAGCAGTGGTACTAAATTCATGAACAGTATATGGACCAGATTTAAAAATGTTATTACCGCCTGAACCTTGAGAAGTAATTTTTCCTACAATAATTGTCATTTATTATTTCCTTGTTATAAATTATTTATAAAATGTTTTAGTAATTAAATTAAACTGAAGACGTAGATAAAGTTCCATCATTTGCAACAATTAAACGATATTGTGTACCATTTGGTGATGTTAAAATAAGACCCTTAGAATTACTAACTCCAATATATGCATCGTCTAGTATGGTACAAGAAATTCCTGCTCCAATATTCACTGCATTATTGTCAGTTTTGAAAACTAGATCGGAAGAAGTTGTTTTATTTATTACAAAAGATGGTGTATCATCATCAAATATATCGTCCTGTACTTTAAATGAACCCTGAATGTCAAGTGTTCTTGAACTAGGATTATAAGTTAAATTACTAGAAGTTTCAGCACCTTGTGATCCAGTAGCACCATCAACAAATACTGGATATACAGTTTCATCTGTAGAATTGTTGGCAGTTACAGTAAAATTATCTGCCGTTCCCGTCGTATTTTGATTAAGAGTTGCTACTCTGGCAGCTGCTACAGTACCTGAAGCTATATTTGTTCCATTTAAGGATGTTAAGTTAGCACCAGATACTGCTGGTAATGTTGCAGGGAACCTACCATTAGGAACAGTACCAGAACCAAGATTAGATGCATCGAGTGATGTTATATTCGAACCATCAACTGATGCTAATGTTCCAGAAAGTTCCCCAGCAGGTAAATTTGTTAATCCAGAACCTGAACCAATGAATGTTGTGGCATTAACGTTAGCAGCAGTAACGTTAGCAAAATTGTTTACAGTAAATCCTGGCCGGACCCTTCGATCTACCTTTAATGCAATAGTTTGTGCTTTGTAGAAGTCATCTCCAGCACCACTAAATGCACCCGGATTTTCTGATCCTGCACTTGTTTGTGCTTTATATGCGGACATAATTGTACAACTATTCCCATATTCGCTTATGGCAAGAGAATATCCAGAAGGTGCCTGCGTACCAACGAATTGATCATCATCAATCAATCCAACAGCCACGATCATGCACTCATCATCGACAGTGGTGATTGAAGGTGGATTTGGCATTCCACTTGTTCCTGTACTCTCAACAGAATTTACAGAAAAAGGTTGATCAGAATTAACACCTCTAAATGCAATCAGCATTGCTGTAGTGTCATTATCATTTAATCCACTTGCTGTTAGTGATGTTCCTTCAGAAAATTTATAAAATGCTGCACTATCTGGATTGCCATCATTATCAGGTTGAGTTCCTAATCCTGGAATTGCAGTCCATCCACTGCTTGGAGTAGCCTGGTTATCACTATCGGCCGCACTAAAAAATAGAACTAAATCACCTGACTCTATTCCAGTTAAGGTTATACTGTTACCGGTATTAATAGATGTACCACCTACATAAGATATATCTACAGTATTATCAATCTCTACTGTTAAACTGCCAGTTGCTGTAATACCACCCCTAGAAAATAATGTTGAACTCAGGTTTAAAGGTTTACTTATGTGTACATCATCATCACCAATTTCCATAATTGTATCTGTTGCACCTTTCACTACAAAAGCAGGAGCAGGATTAAATATATTATCAGTTTCGGTAATGGTAAATATATCATCAACTTGAAATCTTCCAGAAGGATCATTAGTTCCAATACCTAAATTACCATTTGAATCAATAGTAGCTCTAGCAACATTATTACTATCAAAGTGTATGGAGTTAGTATTGTGATTATAACTCAGCAGTCCTGCATTTCTAGTAGCATCAGAAAATCCTATCTCAGATACATTTGGTGAGACCAATTGTAGGACGGCACCTTGACCCCCATTTTGATTTTCAATTACAAGTTTATCAAAGTTAGTAACTGGAGAGAAACTTGAAGTTCCGGATAAGATATGTAAATCTACTTCTGGGGATGCAGCACCAATACCCATTCTTCCAGTAGAAGGATTAAATGTAAGACCTCCTGTTGTTACACCAAGTCCAGTTGTATTTCCTATTGATGTTGCATATGTTATATATTGTGACTGATTTTCTACATTACTAGAGATAGATATAGAACTTATACCACCACTGCTAGTAATATTCTGTAGATATTGACCATCACCATAATAAGTTACAATACCAGAAGTGGCAGTGATAATACCAGCAGTTAAATTAATATCACCAGCAACAGTCAGTTGTGCTGTTGCAACTGTTGTTCCAATACCAACACGATCATTAACAATATCAACAAATATATTATTATCAGATACTAAATCACCAGTTCGTCTTGTTTTATCTGCCATCTTAAGACTTTTTAGTTATTTATACTTCAGAACCGTCAGGTTCCTCATCAACAACTACTGATTATTGTCACTTTCTGTCCATTCATCAGTGTTTAGAATCTCTAAAATCTCTGCGTGTGTATAAGGTCCTTCAAGTGTTGTGAGTGTTGAAACAAACTCTGGTTGTTCTCCATCCCATTTTAGAAAAGTTTTGTCTCCAGATACACTGCGTCTTAAAGTATTGGCACTTGTTTCACATACTAATGAAAAATCAACCTGATCAATTTCGGTTGTGGAGAAGATTGCAAAACTTCTATTTTCGTACATTGTTATATACTCCTATAAATTTTTAATTATTTAGAGTCCATAACGACTCTTATGAGCATTGTAGTTTTGAGTGATTTCAGATTGAGTTAATGAGTCTTTATAAATCTTTAAGTTTGATAATGCACCATTAAAAGGATTACT
>Ga0181410_1000929_pt1 | contig 12663 bp, 9 predicted proteins | sample 33SPOviralmetaG_FD_130112 | JGI IMG/M metagenome (GOLD analysis project Ga0181410, IMG submission 130112) | Marine viral communities from the oligotrophic San Pedro Time Series (SPOT) site, San Pedro Channel, CA, USA - 33 SPOT_SRF_2012-06-20 | ecosystem: Environmental > Aquatic > Marine > Strait...
AGGTGCATGGTATGATGTTGATAAAGTACGTTTCAGAGCAGGTAAACCAGAGAATATAGGTGGATTTGAAACAAAAGTATCTGCTACATTTAATGGTGCAGCAAGAGATTTAATTACATGGTCTGATAATGACCAATTTAAAAGAGCAGCTTTTGGTACATCTCAAATGTTATATGAACATAATGGTGACCAAATATTTGATATTACTCCTGTATCTACAAGTACTACATTAACTAATTCTTTTACTTGTGCTATTAGTTCTAATACAGTAACAGTATCTGCAACAGCTCATGGTAGAACAACAGGTGATTTTGTTTTCTTTACAAGCTCTACTACTATTGGTGGTAATATATTATTAGGAACAACAACCTATCCTGTTAGTGTTATTAATTCAAATACATTTGCTTTATCAGTAGCTACTACATCTAGTGCTGCTCAATCATCTGCAGGTGGAGGAACAATACATTATTTATTAAGTAATGGTGTAGATGCTGCAGCAACAGGTTTAGGTTATGGTGCAGGTTCTTATAATGCAGGTGTAAGTACAGCAGGAGCTAGAGGATGGAATAGTCCGACATCTATAGGAGCTAGTGATTTTTCTAGTCAAATAACACAATGGAGTTTAGATAACTGGGGTGAAGATGTAGTTGCAAATAGAAGAGGTAGTTCAATATACTTTTTTGATACAGATGCATCAACAAGTCCTACAAGAGCTACATTAGTTTCAGGTGCTACTAATTCAACACCTACTACAGTTAATTCTATAGTCGTATCACCTAATGATAGACACTTAGTTTGTCTAGGTACAAATCAGTTTAATACAACAGCAGACCCTAATGGAACATTTGAACCTATGCTAGTTAAATGGTCTAATCAAGAAGACTTTACTAATTGGGTTCCTTCTATTAATTCTACATCAGGAGAAACTTTATTAACAGATGGTACAGAGATAGTTGGTGGAGTACGTAGTAGAAATGCTATTAATATATGGACAGATAATTCTTTATGGGCTATGCAATTTACTGGTCCACCTTTTATATTTAAGTTTAATCAATTAGGAAGTAACTGTGGATTAATAGCACCACATGCTGCAGTTGATTATGATGGTCGAAGTGTATGGATGGGTTATGATAATTTTTATGCTTTTGATGGACAGGTTAGAAATTTAGATTGTACTGTACGAAGACATATATTTGATAGATTAAATGTAGACCAAAAAGATAAAATATTTTGTGGTATTAATTCTGAGTTTAAAGAAATTATATGGTTATACCCTTCAACTAATTCTACTGAATGTGATAGTTATGTTATATGGTCTCCTGATGAAAACTATTGGACATATGGTTCTAGTATATTTACAACCTTTGCAGATAAACATGTGTTTGGAAATACAATAACAACAGGAACAAAAAATAATAATAATAATTTATATAACAATGAACCTGATGGAATGTATACAGAAGATGGTCAACCAATGTCTTCATTTATAGAGTCAGCAGATTTTGATATGGTAGATGGAAATGATATTATGTTTTTATCTAGAGTAATACCTGACTTTACAATTAATGATGGTGCATTAACTTTTTCAATTAAAACAAAAGACTTTCCTGAAAGTGACACATCAAGAGAGAAACCTAGTCCACCACATACAGTAACAAACAATACAGCTAAGATAGATATGCGAGCAAGAGGAAGACAGGGAAGAGTAAGGGTATCATGTAATTCAGCAGGAACGAGTTGGAGATGGGGGTCCATTCGTTTAGCTATACAACCAGATGGTAAAAGATAATGGCACGATACCCAGAGCTACCAAAGTTTATAAACACAGAAGCAGAAGCAAAAGAATTTTATGAGTATATACAACAATGGGGTGCAGCTTTAATTAATGAATTAGAAACAAGAGATACACAAGTAAATGCTAATCCTTCAAGTAATATTTATGCTGTTGTAACAATAACAGAAATAGGTAGTCCACAAAGAGGTGATATAGCATATGCAGCATCAGCAGGAAAATTTAAAGGGTACGTTAGTACTACAGCAACACAAGCATGGGAGAATTTAAACTAATGAATACAAAAGATTATTTTAACTTTGTAAATAATAGTACATATATAGGTAATATAAATACTGGTCAAGTAATACCACCTAATATATATACGTTACAAAAACCTGTGCAACCTATGGTGAACTCAAACAAAATGGTGTATAATAGTAATAATAATAATTTCACAAATAATAATATGAATATAAATAATAGAGGTGTAAAATGATGGTACCATCTCCCATGTCTAGAGTAGAAACATTAGACAATCAATTAGCAATGATAAATAGTCCTGATGCTTTAAGACGTTTGAGGGGTTATCAAAGTATGATGCAACGACCTGTAATTCAAAGAGAAGAAGGTGGACTAGCAAGTATGATGCCTGAAGATATGCCTATGGAACAACCTATGAATCCAGAAGAAGCTGCAATGCAAGGAGCTGAACAAGGTATGCAAATAGCAGAGCAAGTACCACCAGAAATGCAAGAACAATATGCAGGAGATATTGCTGAATTAAAAGAAGCAGCTAGAGGCTTAGCATCTATGGGTCGTATGGGTGATACAGAACTTGTACACATGACTGCTGAAGAATTAAATGGTTTACATTCAATGGGTCAATTAACTTATAATCCTGTTACTGGTTTACCAGAAGCTTTTAATTTAGGTAAAATATTTAAATCTGTTACAAGAATACCTAGAGCTATAGCTAAAGGTGTTAAAAGTGTTGCTAAATCTAAAGCATTTAAAGTATTAGCACCAATAGTATTAGGTATTGCTGCACCATATGCTTTAGGAATGACAGGAACTGCTTTTGGTTTTGGTGCTTCAACAGCATTAGGTACAGGACTTGGTAGTTTATTAGCAGGACAAAAACCTAGTGATGCTATAAAGTCAGCTTTATTTGCAGGTGTAACAGCAGGTGTTGGAAAAGGTATAGGTAATAAATTAGCAGGAGGTTCTTTTAATACAGGAGTAAAACCTCAAGTATCAGGTGCTTCAAAATTATATGGAGGTGTAGGTAATACACAAGCTGCTCAAAGTTTAGCTGCAAGTGAAGCTGCTGCACAAGGAGTAACATCAAATGTAGCAAGTAGCCCATTAGATAAATTTGTAAATCCAGGTGGTACAACTACATCTACTGCAAATGTTGTTTCTCCAGATAAAAGTTTATTAAATAAATTAGCTAGTAAAGAATTTTATCAAGGTATAGGAGATAAAGTAACAAGTGCAGATACTTATAAAGCTATAGGTGATAGAGTTACAAGTCCAGAAATGTATAAAGAAATGGCAAGTGATTTTATTAAAAGAAAACCTGATGGTGGAATTAATTTATTAGGAACTGCAGGTAAATTTGGTAAAGCTATAGCACCTACACAAATTGGTGAGATGGCAGCAGATGCTTCAGCAATGGCTAGAGAACAAGAAAAGTTTCTTGAAAGTGAAGAAGATTTTTTAAACTCACCTTATAAAGATTACTTTCCTGATTACCAATCTTATACAGCTAATTATTTTAAAAGATTACAACCAACACAATATGCAGATGAACAAAGTGCAGTAAATAGATTTGTTGCTTCAGGTGGTGGAAGACCTATGCAAACAGCAGCAGGTGGTGAGTTTAGTGGTATGGTTCCTGGTAATGGTGGAGGTATGGAAGATAATGTTTTTATGCCTATTAAAAAAGGAAGAGAACAAGTAGGAACATTAGCTGTTAGTCCTAGTGAGTATGTAGTTGATAGTTATACAATGGCAGCATTAGGTGGTGGTAATGCTGAAGAAGGAGCAAAGGTAATGGATAAAACAATAGAACAAATTAGAGAAAAAGCATATGGTACAACAGAGCAACCTAATGAAATAGATGGAATAAGAAGCTTAGTACCCTTACAAAGGAGTATTGCATAATGGCTAGTTTATCATCTTTATTTGGTGTAGGAAGTAAATCTCAACAACAACCTCAAGCTGCTGCAGTAACTACACAAGAGTTACCAAAACAAATAGCACCTTACTATGAAAAGCTTTTAAAAGAAGCTGAAGCTTTATATAAACAGAAGATGGAAGCAGGAGCTCCTATCTATGAAGGTAAAACTATTGCAGGTTATACTCCAGAACAAGAACAATTATTTTCAGGACTACAATCTTTACAAGGAACACAAGCTCCTAAGTTTGCAGAAGCAGAAGCATTAACTAGAGGCACTGCTGCTAGAGTTACTCCTGATGAAGTACAAGAATATATGAATCCTTATCAACAAGCAGTTGTTGACATAGAAAAAAGAGAAGCAGAAAAACAATATCAATCTACTGTTGTTCCTCAGTTAGCTGCACAAGCTGCTGCTGCAGGTTCTTTTGGTGGTAGTAGACAAGGTATATTAGAAGGTATGGCATCAGAAGCTAATCAAAGATTACAAGCTGATATACAAGCTAAAGGTAGTGCTCAAGCTTATCAAGATGCTATGGCTAATATTAATCAACAGAGACAAAGAGAAGGTGCTGCTGCAGGACAACTAGCACAATTAGCACCTGCAGGATTTGCAGCACAGGCTCAAGAGTTAGGTGCAATAGGTAAAGTTGGTGATGTAAAACAACAGCAACAACAATTAGCATTAGATGAAGCTTATAAACAATATATGCAAGAACAACAATTTCCTAGTGAGTCATTAAAAGAATATCAATCTTATGTACAATCATTTCCAAACATACCTACACAAATAACTAGAGCTCCTGAACCACAAGGTCCTGGTCTTGCACAATCATTATTAGGATTAGGTACTACTGCTTTAGGTACATATGGTGCCTTTGGTGGATTTAGTCCTGGTGGATTTATGGGTATGAAACAAGCAGAAACTGGTGGAGGTATTTCAGGATTACCTGTTGTAAGAGCAGCAGAGGGTACAGGAGATAAATCAAGATTTCGTTCTTTTTTAGATACATTAAAACAAAGAAGTGATGAAGAATTTGAATCAAGAAAAAAAGGTGCACAAACATTTGGTGATACATTTAGTGGTTTACAAACTTTAGGTGGTGCTGCTAAACGTGTAACTGACTATATTTTTAGTCCAGAAACATCAGATAAAACTTTTAAAGAAACATTGCAACCTGTAATAGATGCAGAAAAAAGAAGAATAGGAATAACTCCACAAATGGAACAAGCAGAAATAGATAAAGCTGAAGATGAAGCTTTTGATAAAGAAGCAGAAGATGCTAATAGAAAAGTAAGAGAGCAAGGTGTGCTTTATGAAACTGGAGGGGAACGTAGAAAAGGAATAAGTATGGACCCTATTACTGATAAACAAGCAGAAGATGCAAGAATTAGAATAGACCAAGATGTAATAAAAACAGGTATTCAAGATGCATTAGAAAGAGAAGCAGCTTTACAAAAACAATTAGAACAAGTACAAAAAAATACTCCTGAAGAAGCAGCTATAAAAAATCAAATAGCACAACTAAAAGAAGCTTATAGTAAGATAGGAGAATATAAAGCACCTGATTATTCAGGAGTTACATCAGCTATGGGTGATGCAAGAAAAGTAAAACAAGATGTTATTTCTAGATTAGGAAAAGAAGAACAAGATATAAGAAATGAAGAGCTAAGTGGATTTGGACAAGCTGCTATAAAAGCAGGACAAGCTATTATGAAAGCTCCTAATATTGTTGCAGCTATTACAGATGGAATGGCAGCAGCAGGATTTGAAGGTAAAAAAGCTACAGATACTGCTAGGTCTAAAAAGAAAGCTAATAAAGAAAAAGCAGAAGCAATTACATTAGAAATAGCAAATGATAAAGTAGCTGAACAACAGTTTATATTAAGTATGAAGACTGATGCTGAAGCAAAGAAAGCTCAAAGAATAATTGAGAAGATAAAAGCAGGTGCTACAATATCTACTGCTGAAGCTAACTTTATGAACGCAAAATCTAATAGAATTAAAGCAGATGCTGATAAACTTGTAGCAGAAGGTAAATCAATACCTAAGACAGTTAGTTTTAATAAAACAGAATTATCAAACAATACAAATATTGCTAAAGAGTTTAAAGATGATATTTCTAAATCAATTAATGTTAAAGGTATGGATGAAGCTGATAAATTAAAAACTGTAAATAAATTAACACGTAATAATAAATTTATGATGCAAGTATCTCAAGCATATAAAGAATATCAAGAAGCAAATCCAAAAGGTGGTATGGGAGCTACTCAATTTATATCTACATATATTAAACAAGTTGTAGAACAAGACCCTAACTCAAGAAAAAAAGATTATGTACCTAACTTTGGATTATTTGGATAATTAAATGGAAAATTTATTACAATATGGAAGAGGAACTTCTACTAATTCTATTCCTATAGATAATAATACAAGTATAAAAACTGAAAATTTATTACAGTATGGTAATTTAGGTGTTGTTCCATCAACATTAACAGATGCATTAGAACCTGTATTTGATGAAGAGTATGCTAACTCATGGGGTAATCGTTTTGCTATTGGTGTTGATAATACACAAGCTTCTTTATTTAAAGGTTTAGATTTAATAGCAGATATAACAGAGTCTGAAGGTTTAAAAAATTATGCACAAGAAGGTATTATAAAGAATCAACAAGAAGCTGCATCTAAACCACAACCTACAAGAACTGCTTCATTTACAGAAGCATCTAAAGAAATTAAACAAGAACTAACAGAAGATGATTTCTTTGGTGCTATAGAAAGAGGATTACTATTAGTTAAAGATATGAGTGCTCAAGCCTTACCTTCTATGTTACCTACTCTTGGTGCTGCAGTAGCTGCTCCTATTGTTGGCTCTGCTCTTGGTGCTGCTCCTTTAGTTGGTGGTACTCTTTCACTAGCTACAAGATTAGTTGCTCCTTTAGTTCCAGGATATTTAATGGGTAGTGGTGAAACATATGAAGAAGCTAAAAGTTTAAAAGCTAAAGAAGGAGATGCACAAAAGTTAGCTGTTATAGGTGGTGTAGGTATTTCTTTATTAGAAAGACTAGGTGCTGCTAGGACATTAAAAGGTTTAGTAGATGATGTAGGTGTAAAATATGTAGATAATGCTTTAGGTAACTTAGTAGGTAAAGCTTCTGTTAAAGAAGCTAGAAAACAAGCTGATGATATAATGAAAGACCCTAGTTTATTTATAAAAAGAAATTTAGGATTAGAAGCTGCTAAGTCTGCTGTTAGAGCAGGTGCTACAGAAGGTCTTACAGAAGGAGCACAAGAAGCTATACAAATAGCAAGTGCAGGATTAGCTGCTGATAAAGGAATTAACCCTTATGATAATGCTGAATATACTAATAGAATAATAGATGGTATAGCACTAGGAGCTGTTGGAGGTGCTACAGTAGGTACAGGTGCAGGTGTTGTCACTAATCTACAACATAAAGATGTTATTAATAGAACAGAACAAAGATTAAAAGAAGTAGCTGATTTAGAAGAAGCTACCAAAGGTATGTCTGATGACCAGATAAGAAATTATGTTAAATTAAAAAAGAAAGAATATAAGCCTAGTTATTTACAAAATGTTTTTAATACAGCTCTTGCTCCATTAGTTCCTTTAGCAGGTAGAAACAAAGCAGGATATGAAGTATATAATGCTTTAGCAAGTTATAATGATAATGTAAGTGCAAGTGTAGGACAATATGCTAAACCTTTAGATGAAGCTTTACAAAATATTAGAAGAAATATTAAAGCTCCTCTTATACAAGGTAGTTTAAATAAAAGAAAAAATAAAGAATTATATAATCTATTACAATATGGAACAGACTCTAGAGACCCTGGAGTATTAAAAGCTGCTCAAATAATTAGACAGGATATATTAGGTAATGCTTTATCTCCTGAAGTAAAAATTACAAAAGATTCTTTACGTAAAAGTTTATTAGAAAATAGAACAGAACTAGAAGAAGTAACTAAAGCAAGAGAGTTAAATAAATTAGATGCTCAAACAGAGCAAAATATAAATACTAAATTTAATCTTTTAAAAGAAAAATATGAAGGAATGAAATTAGCTATTGAAAAAAATATTAATAATAAATTAACTATTGCTCCTGAAAATAAACAAGAAGCTATTAAACAAGAACAAGAAAAACTTATTAATAATAAAGATTTTTTAAATGATGAAACATTTACAGATTTAGATAATACAGTAGTTGCTAAAGCAGAATCTACTGGTTTATATGGTGCATTAAATGAATCAGATTTAAGTTTAGCTTTTACACAAAATTATTTTCCTAGAGTATATAACTTTGGATTGTTTAGTGTAATAGGTAATAAGTTAGGAATGGGTAAGATAGCTAAAGCTAAAAAAATATTAAGACAACAAGGCATGGCAGAACAAGATATTAATGGATTCTTAGATAATGTTAGAGGTAATGATGGTGTGTATGTTCCTGAAACTGATGTATCACAATTAGATATATTACTAGATGCTAGAGATAATACAAAAACAACACAAGAAAGTAAAGCATCTATAGAAAAAAGAAGAGAGATTACACCTGAAACATTTAAGAAGTTAGAGAAAGCAGGACTTGTTGAAACAGATGTTAAAAAAATATTAGATAAATATATATTACAAGCTAATCAAAGAAATGAAGTTCGTAAATTAAAACAAATTATAGACCCTGCTTTAAAAGAACTACAACAAGGAAAAAATATAGACATAGGTGAAGTAGATAGAATTAAAGATATATATCAAGCAGTACAAAATAGATATAAAAGTATTCAAGATGAAAAGTTTAAAAAAGCAATGAGATTTTATTTAACATATCAATATATTTTAACACTACCTCTTGCTGCATTAACTGCATTATCAGAACCTCTTATTGTTTTATCTAGAGTAGAAGGTAAACATCTTATACCTGCTACTATGAAAGCTTTAACTAATACATATAGACAAGCAGTTAGAAGTGTTCTTCCTAAATTTAAAAAAGCTGAATCAGAAGAAGCTTTTATGGGTATACTACAAGGTTTTGATGGTACTCTTGCTGAAAGATTAGGAGATATTGCAGGTGTAGATGTTGTTAGAAAAGTAACAGATAAATTTTTTAAACTAACTATGCTTACACAGATAACACAGTTTAGTAGAGATATTGCTTTTCAAGCTATGTCTAGACAAATAGCTGATGATATTAAAATATTAGCTGTTGCTAATCAAAAAGGAGTAACTAAAAAAGAAAGTACAAAGTTACTTAATGCTAGAAAAAGATTATCTGAATTAGGATTAATAGAAAATAATTTAAGAACTAAAAATCCTAATGCATCAGATGCAGTTAAGTGGGCAGAAGGACAAATACCTGCTGCACAAACTCCTACTATTATTCGTAAAGCTTTATCAAAAGGAGTAGATGATATTATTATGGCTCCTAATGTAGTTAATAGACCATTATGGATGTCTAATCCTCATCTTGCTTTATTTGCACAGCTTAAAGGTTTTATGTATACCTTTGGTTTAAAAGTAGGTGGTAGAATTTTAACTGAAGTTGTTAAACCTTTATTTAAAGGTAGAGTACCTGTTAATGAAACTGTAAAGTATGGTACATCTTTAGTTTTAATTATAGCTGCAAGTATGGCAATTAAAGAAATGAAAGATGAAATACGTTATGGAGATGAAGATAGTAATTGGAAAGATGCTACAGGTGCTGAAAGATTAATATCAGCTATAATTTCTACTAATGTTTTAGGAGGAGTTACAGGTTTATATGATGCACTAGGTTCTTCAAAGTATGGAGTATCACCTATAGAATCTATATTAGGACCAGGTGCTATACATTTTTCTAAATTAGTACAAGCTATATCACAAGCTAATCCATTAACACAAGCTAACCCAAGAGCTTTATCTACTCATATAGCACGTTCTATACCTGGTGTAGCTGCTTTAGACCCAACTAAAGTTTCTGAGATTAGTGATGTTATTGAAGAATTTTTATTACAATATTATAGTTAGGATTAAATAATGGCAGATATGAATATGATATGGAACGCAGTATTAACTATGGCAATAGGTGGATTTTTATGGTGGATACGTTCTACGTCTGCTGCTATTAGTAAAGTTAAAGATGAACTAGCAGAGACAAGAGAGAACATAGCTGTAACCTATGCTTCTAAAGAAGATGTTAAAGATGATTTAAAACAACTGCTGCAGAGATTTGATAGACTCGAAAGCAAAATAGACGATATGATAAGAAGACATAAATAACTAATAAGGAAATAAAACAATGGCAAATTTTAGTAGTAAAAAATTAATACAAGATACAGGAAGAAAGATGGGTTTAGCCACAACTGTTAAACGTGCTCAAAAAAGAGACCCTTCAGAAAAAACTTTCTTTGATAAAAAAAGAGGTAAAGAATTAGCTGCAGTATCTAAAGAAGATATGAAAGATGCAGGCTTTGATTCTTTTGGTAAAGACTCTTTAGGTAAATATTTAAATATGAAAAAGAAACTAGGTAGAAAACCTACAAAAAAAGATTTTGTTAAAGAACCATCTCAGTTTCAAAAGGCAATAAAGAAATCACAAAATAAAGCAATACAATCAAATATAAAGAAACGTGCTAAAAGTGCTATTTCATCTGCTAATAAACCTAATCCTAATGACCCTAGTTATAATGTAAAAAAAATAAAAAAAGGTCCTGTAAAAAAGAAAAGTAATTTAAAAACACAATACGCTCAAACAAATAAACGTAAAACTATTAAAGCTAAAGATAAAAATCCAGAATTAGAAAAGAAAAAAGGCATAGGAGGTTTTGGATATGCTCCAAAGAAAACAAGTGTAATTACTTCTAGTTATAATAAAAAACCAAATACAAGTTCTAGAAGTTATAGAAAAGGTGGAGGAAATGTTTTTGTAGCCAAGCAGTATGGTGGAAAAATAATATAAGGAACTAATATGACAAAGCAATTTCAAAAAGATTTAACTTCTTCTGAGTTAAAAACAGCTATGAAGGAAAGTAGAAGATTGTCTAGTTTAAGTCCAAAAACTAAAGATTGGATAAGAGGTAGATTATTAGAAGATACATCTGTTAAACCAAAAACTAAAGTTGAGAAAGCTGCAGATAGTATGACTAAAACAGGTGGTGGTCTTATTAATTGGGCTAAAAAAAATCCTGTTCAAGCTGCATTATTAGTTGTTCCTGGAGCAGTTGGTTTTAGATTAGCATCAAAAGCAGGTACTTTTTTAACTAAAAAATATGGTTCCAAAGCTGCAGATAAAGTTAAAGATACCTTTGCAAAAAAAATGGCTCCAGATTTTAAAGTGCCAAAAAAAGAATCTGTTATATCTAAAACAGTTAAAAAGACTGATAAACAAACACCACCTATACAAAAAAGTGGAGTAGATAAAATAGTTAAAAAGAAAATACCACCTATACAAAGAAGTGGTGTAGATAAACTTAACCTAGCAAAACAAAAAGTTAATAATAGTAAACAAATTAAAAATTTAAATTTGTCTTTTGATAATAAAAGAAAAGTTATAAATCAAATTGCTAAAGACGATAATAAAACATTAACTACTGCTTTAGCTCAAGTGTTAAAAAAGAATGGTAAGACAAAGTCTATTATAAGTAAACCTATTAAGGTAGATAAAAAACCTGTTAAGGTAGATACAAAACCTGTTAAGGTAGATACAAAACCTGTTAAGGTAGATACAAAACCTGTTAAGGTAGATAAAAAACCTGTTAAGGTAGATAAAAAACCTGTTAAGGTAGATAAAAAACCTATAGTATCTAAAGATACTCAACTATTATTAACTCGTAAATTAGTAAAAGATTTTAAAAATAATAGTAAATCTATTACTAAACAAATAAATAGTTCTAATATGGACTCATTAAACAAAACAAGATTAATTAATACATTACAAGATACAGTTAATTTTTTACAAAATAATAAAGGCTCTACTATTGGTGAGGCTTTAAAAGGTGCAGGTATAAAAAATCCATTAAAGATTTTTAAAAAAGGTGGACTAATTAAAAGAAATATGGGTGGTAATTTAAAACAACCTCCTGCAGGTAACAAAGGATTACGTAAGCTACCTACACCTGTAAGAAATAAGATGGGCTTTGCTAAAAGAGGTGGTGTTGTTAAAAAAAATACAGGTGGATTCTTGGGAGCAGGTAAAGCATTACGTGGACAAGGAGCTGTTATGAGAAAAAAAGGAGGAAAGATTGGTTACTAGATGGAAGTTTTTCTCAGAAGATGAATTAAGATGTAAAGGTACAGGTGAAGTAAACATGGATGAATTATTCATGGATATGCTTGTATCTCTTAGAGAAAGATTAAAACAACCTATGTCTATTAGTTCTGGTTATAGAAGTGAATCACATAATATAGCTATAGGTGGTAGTACTAGGTCTGCACATTTAAAAGGTTGTGCTGTAGATGTTGTTTGTTCTGGACATAAAGCATTTGAGATAGTACGTATAGCATTAGAGCTAGGCTTTACAGGTATAGGTGTTAAACAAAATGGTGTACATGAAAAAAGGTTTATACATCTAGATACTATGCCTAAGAGTTCTGTAACAAGCCCAAGACCTTGGATATGGTCTTACAAATAGGAGTAATATATGGACCCAATCACAGCGATTGCAGCAGCAACAACTGCTTTCAATGCTATAAAGAAAGGATTTTCTGTAGGTCGTGATGTAGAA
>Ga0181410_1000931_pt1 | contig 12651 bp, 9 predicted proteins | sample 33SPOviralmetaG_FD_130112 | JGI IMG/M metagenome (GOLD analysis project Ga0181410, IMG submission 130112) | Marine viral communities from the oligotrophic San Pedro Time Series (SPOT) site, San Pedro Channel, CA, USA - 33 SPOT_SRF_2012-06-20 | ecosystem: Environmental > Aquatic > Marine > Strait...
AACATACAACACATATCAGTTACACTTGAAACATCCCATTTTGATATATCTTCATCAAAATTAATGTTATATTCGCTGAATAGATTGTTCATATCGGTAACCTCTGATGTGTTCCAATCTTCAATTGGCCCATATTTCTTGATAATCGCATCCTTTTTATTACCACCTTTATAATAGTCTTCGTAAGCAACACGAATAGTTTCGTTGTTTAATGGCAAGTTACGAATGTAAGGAATAATCTCGTAAAGTGCCACGAACTCGGGCACATACATGATTTCCTCAAGTAATTTTGTTGTGAATACCTATATAATTTCAAGGTCGTTTTTTCATCATTTTCTTAAAAAAACCTTTTTTCTTGGTTTTTTTGTTTTTTTTGTTTTTTTTGTGAAACCTCCTTGTTGAGGCTTCAGGGTGCAGAACCTATTCAGGTGTTCTTCGGAATCAGTCCTTGAAGTTCATAGCGCTTCCGCCGCCGAGCGGAATCGGCAGTATCGTGCAACATGACGCGAAAGATCTCTTTGTATGCGTCGGCTTTATTGTTGAATTCCAAGCAACCGACCGCAGCGCGAGCACACATGCCCCGCGTCGCGGCGATCGCCTTCTCGATCCGTGCGGCGCTCGCGACCTGGTAGTCAGCGTCGGCGGAGGCCTTGGCGGCACAAACCTTCTCTTCGGGAGTCGAGGCACTCTTCACGAGTGCATCGGCGCTTTCCTTGGCGACGATGGCTTTCTGAATGACCTTCGCATGGTCTTCTTCCATGTCGCGCAAGGATTCATTGTAATACATTAGAAACTGAATATTCTGCGGTAGTTCAACACTTTTCTTTGACGGACCACACCCCATAATAGAGTTGCCGCTGATGTATTGTAACTTCCTTTCGCTTAAACTTCCTAGTGCAATCTAATGTAGAGTGCAAATTTCAGAAAGTTGTTGTTGTAATATATTATACTTTTGAGGGGTTATTTTCAAACATTTTTTACTTTTATTTGTAAAAAGTGCGTTAAAATGTTTTAAAAAACCTTTTTTCTTGGTTTTTTTGATTTTTATTTTTTTTGTGGTCCTTTCGGACTCATCTTTTCAATTTTTTTAGCTTTGTGAACAGAAGTTCTCTAAGACAACCATTTCTGATAGTACTTAGTATTTATCCCTTCGTTTTCCATTACTTGTTTCATCTTTTCGACGCATTTTGCATGTTCTTTACGAAAGACGTCAATAATTTCAAGGTTATTATCTGTGAAAATGTCTTTATTAATCAGAACTGTAAAAAGATCTGATGATAATAGACTAGATTCAGCATAATCTTCCTTGAGAACTTTAAAGTATCTGACGGCTTCTTGCAATTCTTTGACTGCGTTTTGCGAGTCTTTGAATGCGTTTTGCAAGTCTTTGACTGCGTTTTGCGAGTCTTTGAATGCGTTTTGCAAGTCTTTGACTGCGTTTTGCGAGTCTTTGACTGCGTTTTGCAAGTCTTTATTTTCCTTACGGAGTTTTTCATTCTCCTTACTCATTTTGCTTTTGAAGAACATTTTTAAGTTTCTAGCTAAAACCTCCGGACGCAGTCTATGAAGAGTGCGTAAATCAAACAGAGGAAACCTAATATATATATACTTTTCAGGGGGTCATTTTCAAACATTTTTTACTTTTATTTGTAAAAAAGTGCGTTAAAATTTATGAAATTAATATAATTTATTATGTAAATGGATTCAGATAATAAAATGATTATTGTAATTGGTTTATGCTCTGTAATTTTTATTATTGGTTTGAGAACCTTCTACGTAAAACGTATAAAGGCACAGAAAGATAAAATTGATGAGATGGAAGATGTTATTAAAGATTTTACGAACATTAAAGAGAAAATCCTTAATATGAAAAAAGATACTATTGTCAATGTTGTTGAAGACGAAAAGGTTGAATTTGAAGACTTAGAATTAATTGAAGATGATTTTGATGATGATTTTGATGATGATTTTGATGATGACGAAGAGGATGAAGCCGATACACCCGTCGAGACACCCGTCGAGACACCAGTCGATACACCAGTCGAGACACCAGTCGAGACACCAGTCGAGACACCCGTCGAAACACCCGTCGAGACACCAGTCGAGACACCAGTCGAAACACCCGTCGAAGCACCCGTCGAAGCACCCGTCGAGACACCTGTCGAAAAGAAAAAATCGAATTCAAAACCAAAAGATACATCTAAACTTAAAGTTTCCGAAATCAAAAAAATACTTACCGATAAAGGTATCAAATTTTCCGCTAAAATGAATAAACAGGCACTTATTAATTTACTTCCTTAAATGGATTTATAAAATTTCCAATTTAATTCATTGCATATTTTTTTCCAAATCAAATCCGCAGAGTGTAATTTCTCGCGACTTTTCAAAAGTGGAAACTTTCTTTTTATATCATCCCATCCCAATATTTCACAAAATTTGTGTAAAATGAAGCTGTAAGATAAAAAATTCTTTCTTGATTCAGGACATGCTTTTAGAAACGGCACCTGAATTTTAGAAAACATATCTTTTAATATTACCTCCTGTTTACGTGTTAGAATTGATGTAAACTTTTTGTTTATCACATTGTGAATATAAGGAGAATTTTCGTAATATTTATTAAATTTATTTCTTTTTAGAATTAATTTTAAATCACTTATAGTAACATCAGAAATTTGCTTACGATCGCGTTTAATAGTTTCTACAACTTTCTGAATTACTTCATTAGGGATACTATTTGTTTCTTTTCCTTGAACTAAATTTAACCATTCTGAAAAATGATTCACGCGTCGATATGAAAAATACGACGTCTCTTTTGGAGGGTCGCGGTATGATATGTTATTGGACCAATCTGTTGAGTTTTGCACGTTTCCACAGGAAGTGCATTCATAAACAGATTCTGAAGAAATGAAAAGAAGATTTGACGAACCACACGCTTTACAAACATATTCAGAACAACATTCATTGACTTTTTTTATTTCTTCGTCATCATTATCAACTTCTTCTTTATTTGAAAAAAAATTAAGTATTTTTCCTTTATTTTCAATAATTTCATTTTGATCAACATCTACAAGTGCGTCGTAATGTTTGAATAGATCGGTAGCATTATTTTGATAATATTTTTCAATAGAAAAATTATCTAATTCCTTTTTAATATCTGCAATCTTGTTTTTTAAAAGGATTTTTTTAAACTCGTCCTTTTCTGTTTTGAGTGCATTTTCGAGTTCTGAAATTTTGATATTCAATTCGGTTTTATTTTTTTTAATATTGAAAATTGCATTGTTATGATCGGAATCTATTGTCATTCTTGAAATTGTTATGTTTCTTACTTTTATATGATTTTTTAAATACAGAAAGGGTCGCGCTTTAGCGGTGAATACAACCTGAAAATATTATATATCATTATGTAAATGGTATTTGGTTTCGCGTTTGTCGAAGGAAAAGGTTTGAAAACAACAACTGGTGGTAAAGGAGGAAAAAGATATGTAATTAACGGTGATGTAGAAAAATTTCGCAAACTATGTGACGAGTTAAGAGATAATGATAATGAACCTTCTATTATAATTTTAAAAGGAACTTTTGAATTCGAAAAAAATGCATCAAATGCCGAATTACCTTCGAATTGCACTATTTATGGAGAAAATTGTAGTATTGTTGGTAAATTCGAAATTAAAAACAAATCGAATGTTATAATTCAAAACATCTTTTTTAAGGATTCGACTAAATTTGGGGAAACACACGACAATATTATTATTGAGCAAGGGTCGCACCATATTTGGGTAGATCATTGCACTTTTACAAAAACTGGTGATGGCCTTTTAGATATCAAAAAAGCGTCTTCGTATATTACGGTTTCATTTTGTAAATTTGGCAAAGATCACAATAAAACCATGTTAATAGGCCACTCTGATGGAAACAGTCACGATGATATCGGTAATTTAAAGGTAACATTACATCATAATTTATTTGCTGGTGATAGTAGGAATCCCCGTTTACGTCATGGCGTCGTTCATGCTGTAAATAATTATTATAAACAGAACAAAAGTTATGCTATTGCGTCCGTTTTAAACGCCAAAGTTTATGCTCAAAACAACTTATTTGAAGATGTTGATGAAGAATTTGAGTTCATGCGTGACAAGTATGACTCTGATGAAGAGGGTGTTATTTTCAATATAAACAATATTGGCGTTGATGAAGATAGCGATGATGAAGAGGTACTTAAAGCGTTACCTTATTCTAATTATTCGGTTGATCTTGTAGAAGATGTAAAATATATTGTTGAAAAAAGTGCTGGCGTCCAAGATGCTATAAAATATGGCACAGAATTCAAAATTTTTGAAAAAATATTTGAAAATGATGATGAAGATGATGAAAATGAAGATGATGATGATGATGAAGATGAAGATGAAGATGAAGATGAAGATGATGATGAAGATTATTTTGAGGAATACAAGTTATACATTATAATCACTATAATATTACTTATTATGATTTTGGGAATTATTGGAGCAATGTCATTATAAGGAATTTAAAGTTCAAATATCGTTTTTTAACATAGTTTTGTGAAAAACACAGATTTTTCAACAAAAAATATAAGAAAGGAAACATTAATCATATATTTTTTTAACATTCAATAGGAGTTTCTTCAGTTGTTTCATAAGCCGGTTTGAAGGTTAGACCGTGTTCTGATTTATTATTGATTTTGTCTGGGTTTAAAATTTTAGTGATACATTGAAACTTTTCTTTATACCAAGTTTGTTTTTCAGCCCAATTATTGAAATCTTTTGTTGATACAAAAATTTTGTCGCTAATTGGCTCACCATTTTTCTTAAACGCTTTAAAATGACCTTTTTTATTTTCTTGGGCTTTTCTTAACAGGTCAGCACTTTTATCTTTTCCATTAGAAACATCATTGCCAAGATAGAATGTCCCCCAAATATTAGAATTTTCTTCACCATTTTCACTTTGTCTTTTAACTAATGGATGTTTAAGATCACCATCACAATGACACAGTTTTAATCCAGCTTGTATTCCATTTTGTAATCTTTTAATTTTTTCAATTGAGGCAAACCAATACCACATAATAGTGTATATGGCACGGTCGTTATACATTCTTCTTTTTTCTGCTTTATTCCAATTCCCATAAGATTTATCTCCATATTGGTTCATAACTCTTCCACAATTAGATATAGCTATTGGTATTTTGTTATCTTTACCTTTATATAATGCTTTAATCTCTTTTTTATGTTCTTCATCTAATTCTTCATAATAAGTCCATTTTTCCTTCACAATATATTTCTCAATTACATATTTATTATTAACACGGTCAAGTCTCCATTTAGTTATATAAAGGTCTTCTTGTGATTTAATATAACTTTGACCACGCACAAATGTGTATTCAGTATATCCACTAACGGATTTTATATCTCCTCTTATATATTCTCCAATACGTCTTGATAAATATTTAATCTTTTTTTCATATTTTTTACCCGTTTCTTTTCCTTTATAAATTGCTTCCGCACATTCTTTGGCATTTTTATATTCAATAATATCTCCATTATCATTTTTTACATCAACACCACCCTTTTTGATGGATACAGACTTTGATATCGTTTCACTATGTTTATCATTAGTTTCAACACTTCTTTTTGTGTCAAAATGACCTGTACGAGCAGTATTTTCACCACAAGAAACAACTTCAAGAAGATTTGGATGACAACGTCTGCTAGAACCTGGACCCAATAGATGGTCGACAGAAACATTTTTTCTTCTTAAATTTTCAAAGAAGAACCTCCAATTAAAATATGGATAGAGACTTACAAGAAACATAATATGAAGAGTAATTTTAATTGAGTTATCTGATATTTTTCGGTTAAGCGTGTATTTTAAAGAAATTCTACCTTCTTTACTACCGACTTTCTTAGCATCACTATTATACAATTCACCAGTCGCAATTTCAAAGTAATATCCTTTAAGCTCTACAAGTTCAAATGTATCATTACCTTTTTCATCCTTTTTGAGAATATAATATAGTGCGGGGACATATTTAATACCGCGATAATATCCGTTGAAATGTGGAATAAAGGGAAATTTGTTGGAATAAAATACATTAGTTGGGTCATCAATAGTTTGTTGCTTACGTGTATCTACATATTTTTTGAAAACTACTCCATTTTGCTTTTGTATTTCTTTATTGTCATCTTGCGTTTTATAATAAGTTCCTTCCTTACCTGGCTCGAAATTTCTGTAATCAATATTCATCATATTATAATATAATATACAATTTTGTAACAAAATTTTCAAAACATTTTTCAAAATTTATTTAGGAATTTAAAGTTCAAATATCGTTTTTTAACATTTGCTTCAAAAATACCTAATTATTTTTTTAAAAATGTTTTGAAAAATTATATAAAATTTTCAGGATTATGTGAAATGAGCGATTTTAACGAAATAACGAGTTTAATTACTGAAACTTTTCTAAAACAGAAAAATTTTCTTGTTAAATCGCATTTGAATTCATTTGACGACTTTATTGCTTATCGAATTCCACAGATTTTCGAATCATTCTCGAATATTAAGATTAAAAATGAAGATGAAGACAAATTAGTAGAAATAAAATTTGGAAAAGTTCATTTTCAAAAACCGTCGTATTTCAAGAATGGATATATCACACCTATGACGATTAAAGAAGCACATTTGAAAAATTTGACATACACTTCTAATATTCATGTAGATATCGAGGTCAAAACTACTATTGACAACATTTCAAAAACTAAGGAGCTTAAAAACATTCTAATTGGCAAAATTCCTTTAATGATTGGTTCCCGTTTCTGTGACTTCAAAAATGAATCAATTTCCGGCTATTTCATTATAAACGGATCGGATAAAGTTATTATTTCACAAGAACGTCAAAAAGAAAATGCTGCGTTTTGCGTAAATTTGAACGATACTAAACATGATAAATCTGTTGAAATAAAGTCAATGTCTAATGAAAATTTTCTTCCTGCAAAAAATTTCATTTTGAAATTACAAAAATCAAGAAAGTTTCATGGAAAATCTATTGATGTTTCCTTTAATGGTGTTAAAACTGACATTCCAATTGGCATGTTGTTGAAATGTTTTGGGGTTTCATCTGATAAAGCATTTTATGATCTCTTTATTACTGAAAATAAAGAGGAAACGCAAATGTACACCCAATTTATCAAACAATCCATTGTTGACTCTTCTGAATACGATCAAAATACTGCAATTGAATTCATTGGAAATAAATTGAATTATCAACAAAAGGACATGGATCGCGTTATTGCCCAGGTTGATTATATTATGCATAATGAAATTTTATGCCACCAAAAGGAATTTGAAAATAAGATCGAATATATCGTCTATATGATAAAAAAACTTGCTTTGTTTGAATATAAAATTATTCAAGCTGATGATAGAGATTCATACTCGAATAAAGCTGTGGATTCGTCTGGAATTATGCTCTCTAATCTATTTAGGCAATCCGTAAATAAATTGATAAAGGAAGGCAATATGACAATTCGTAAAGAAATTGTTTCGGGTAATTGGAAACTTTTAAACGACTTCCATAATATTGTAAATTATCAGAATATCTATAAAATTTATAAAGCTTCTACAATTGAAAATAGTTTGAAGTACGCTTTGGCAACAGGGAATTGGGGCATTCGGTCCTCAAAACAAGCAGTAAAAGTTGGCGTTGCACAGGTTCTTCAGCGACTAAATTTTCAATCATCAATTTCTCATTTAAGAAGATTGCAGACACCGATTGATAAAACATCTAAAATTACAAAACCACGTAAATTACATTTGTCTTCATTTGGTTATATTTGTGCACACGATAGCCCCGAAGGCTCAAGTGTTGGTCTCGTTAAGAACTTATCTTTGTCGACATACATAACTTCCTATGTAAATGACTCCAAAATTAAAAAAAATATTAATAAGTTTGAATTGAAAAAAGGTTCAAAATATATATTTATAAATGGAGAAATCGTTAAAAAATGTGACACTTTCTTAAATCTTCTTGACAAATTGAAATTGAAAAGGCAGAACGGATTGATTCACCCACATACAAGTTTTTATGTAGATATTTTCGGAAACTTAAATATATTCACAACAGAAGGCAGACTAACCCGCCCCCTAATCGCAAAAAGAAATATTACGAGAAATTTGAAAAAGGATTATAAGAAATATAAAAACTTTAACGAATTACTATTTGATTCACATTTAATTGAATTTATTGATATAAATGAAATTGAAAACTGTGTTGTTGTGTCTAGCCTTAAGAATGATAATAAAAATGTAACTCATTTTGAAATTAATGCTAATTTCATAATGAGTTTTATCACAAATTTAATTGTGTTTCCTAATTGCAATCCGTCTCCTCGACTCAGTTATGCCGATGCGATGGCAAAACAGGCGATTGGCATTCCGTCTAAAGATTTCAATGAACGTTTCGATACTCTATCAAATGTGTCTTGGTATCCTCAGATCCCTATTACACACACAAGTATTTCCAGAAATTTTGATAAATTGGTTCAAACAACAGGATGTAATGTTAATGTTGCCATTTTATCTTTCAACGGTTTTAATCAGGAAGATTCTGTAATTCTTAATAAAAGTGCTATCGAACATGGACTTTTTGCATCGTCTTTCTACAAAAACTTCATTTCAGAAGAAACCCTTAATTTTGAAATTGGAAAGGAAGATATTTACATCCGTCCTAATCCAAACAACACTGTTAACATGAGATTAGCTTCTTATGATGCAATTGATAAAGATGGATTCCCTTTACTTAATACTTTTGTTAAAAAGGGCGATTGCATTCTAGGTAAAGTTTCAAAATTGCATAATTCAAAAAAGACTAATGAAATTTTTGAAAAAGAATATATTGATAAATCTGTATATTTAAGTTCGGAGTCGGGCTTTATAGATAAAGTTCTATTTGAAGATAACGCAGATGGTCGTAAATTTGTTAAAATAAAGATTAGGATTGATCGACACCCTATTATTGGCGATAAATTTGCGTCAAGATCTGCACAAAAAGGCACTGTTGGACTCATCATGAAAAAGGAAGATTTGCCTTTTGATGAAAATGGCATCGTTCCTGATTTGATTTTGAATCCAAATGCGATTCCATCGCGCATGACAGCTGCACAACTTCTTGAGACTGTTTTAGGTAAAAAAGCTTGTGAAAATTGCATGTTTGCTAACGGAGATGCGTTTCAAAATGGCAATGTCGACAAAATGATTGAAAATTCAAGTGGTGAGACAACGTTTTATACAAATGATATGAAAATTTTTAAAGGTTTTAATGGAATTTGCTATTATAATAGATTAAAACATATCGTCTCAGAAAAAATTAACGCTAGAAGCGTAGGACCCATTTCTAATGTAACAAGACAGCCAGTCGATGGTCGTTCTAATAACGGTGGATTAAGAATTGGTAATATGGAGTGCGACGTTCTAAGCGCGCATGGCATTTCTTCATTTCAAAAAGAAAAGCTTATTGAATTATCAGATGGCTTCATCGTGAATGTAGATAAGGAAACCGGACATATTATACCTTATAATTCAAACAAGAAGATTTTTGGTTCTAAAAAAATTAAGAAAATTAAGATTCCTTATTCGTTAAAGCTATTATATGAAGAAATCAATGCGTTAGGGATCTCTTTCACACTGCTATAAAAAAACTATTTAGTGTTTGTTCAAAAAAATTCCTATAAAAAACCACAATGGGGGAAATTCAATAGAATTTATTAGTGACACAAGTTCTACTTTGTTTTTTCCAAATCAGAACGTGCAGACTTCAATGCTTCATCAACACCATCAAGCATCCCTTTGATATCTGAAATAGACATTTCAGGATCGAATGGAGAATAGTCCCATTCAATAGGAGAACAAATATAATACTCATCGAAATCATGTAATTTAATTCCAATAGCCTTTATTTCGAGCCACATATTATAATGCTTCAGCAATAATTCGAGTCTCTCTCCCTCAGGTTGTTCGTCACCCCAAATCCAATCCTTTGGCAACGTGGTTGCCTGTGTCATATTCATTTTTAACTTAAAATTATATAATACAATCAGGGTCATTTTTTAAACATTTTTTATAATTTTATAAGGTATTTAAATGATAATTTGTATATTTAGTGTTTGTTCAAAAAAATTCCTTATCTTTTTTTGAAAAATGTTTTAAATTTGAACTTAATTTGTATTATAGTGTGGAAGTTATTGAGAAAAATTGAAAAAATGAGCGATTGTTACAGTAATTCTAATCAAATTGATATTGAGCAAATTTGTAATGACAAATTGCACGAAACTGCATATGACAATGTTCAAAATCGTAAATTGATTGATGATTTCCTTATTTCAATCTTACATCTTAAAAATTGGAAAAAAATTGAACAAAAAATAAGGGACTTCTCAAAAATTCATAAAATTACGATTAGGAAGACCGATTTGGTTGCGTCTTATCACGCACAAGGATTAAATGATCCTGATTTCTATCAAATTATTATGAAACGAGCGATGAGAAGCCAATCTGGTGTATTGGTTGTAACTGTTTTTACAGATGCTTTTCCCAAATTTTATGATAAAGAAAAAGATAAAATTGTTACACAAAAGTTTAGTTGTAAACACAACTGTTACTACTGTCCGAGTGAACCTGCACGAAAAGAAAATAATTTCATTGCACAACCTAGATCGTATTTATCAAGTGAACCTGGTGTTGCTCGTGCTACTTCTGTAAATTATGATGTTGTTGCTCAAATTAATATGAGATTATTACAATATCAAAAGATGGGTCACGAACTTGATAAACTTGAAGTACTCGTTTTAGGAGGTACATGGAGTGAGTATCCTTTTCCTTATCAAAAAGAATTTGTTAGAAATATTTACTATGCTGCGAATGCTTTCTATTCTAAGCGTGATAATCGTCTTTCTCTCGAAGAGGAAATGCTACTTAATGAAACAGCAAAAATTCGTATTATTGGTCTAACTCTTGAGACGAGGCCGGACACCATAACATTAGATGAAATCAAACGATTTAGAAGTTATGGTTGTACGCGAATGCAAATGGGTGCACAACACACGGACAACGCTATTTTGAAATTATCTAATAGAGGCCATAAAGTCGAACACACAAAAATTGCTATCCGACTTCTTAAAAAAAATGGATATAAACTCGATTTACATGTGATGCCAAATTTACATGGAAGTTCTCCTGATATTGATAAGAAAATGTTGGATGAGATTCTGTATGATGAAGATTTACAAGCGGATCAGTTAAAATTGTATCCTGTTTCTGTGGTAAGATGGTCTGTCTATCAGAAAATTTTTGATGAAGGCATTTACAAGCCTTATTCAGATGATTTACTAAAGGATGTTCTTTTGTATGTTAAAAGAAAAATGCATCCTTGGATCCGATTAAATAGAGTAATTCGTGATATTCCAGAAAAGGAAATTTTAGGTGCGTGTTCTAATCCCAATTTACGGCAAGATCTAGCCAAAATAGCAAATTGTAAATGCATCCGTTGTCGTGAAGTCAAGGGAAACAAAGTCGATGCAAATTATAAACTTTTTCGTCGTGATTATAAAGCAAGTAGAGGTCAAGAAGTTTTCCTCTCTTTTGAATCAAATGATGAATCAACAATTTATGCCTTTCTTCGGCTAAGACTTCAAAAAACAGAAGAAAACGATGATGAAGTCTTTGATGAACTCAAGGATACAGCGTTGATTCGTGAATTACACGTATATGGAACCGTTTCAAAAGTAGGCAACAATAATTCAAACGCCCAACATTTTGGTTTTGGTTCAAAACTGTTAAAAGAAGCAGAAAAAATCAGCATTCAAAACAATTTCAAAAAAATTGCTGTTATTTCTGGAATTGGCGTGAGAGAATATTATCGCAAAAGAGGATACATTGAAACCACGCCAAATGGATATTTGAAAAAAAATCTCAATTCAAAAACAAAATTTTATATAATTTTGATGTTTATTATCAATGTATTTATTACATCTTATATTATGTAAGTTTTCTCAAACTTATGTTTGAGTTTTTTAATCATATCTTTTTTGAAAATATATGGTTATACGTGTCCGTATCTTCCTTTGAACGCATCATAGTTGTCAGCGATTTGTGATGATGTAAGCACTTCTGAATAGGCAATAACACTAGACATTTTTCCGTCGAAATATTGGGGTAATGATCTAAAAACATTATAGCCAATTCTTGTATTTGATCCTGTACCAGTATAGGCACCATTTCCAATTTTCGAATTATCTAGAGACCCGTTGATGAAAATTTGCATTGCAAGAGACGTATTGTTTAGAGTAAATGTGACATGATACCAAGTATTCGCAGAAACTGTTGCGGATGATGTCAGGGAATTGAAATTCATAGCCAAAACAATTCCGCTGTTTCTCTGAACCAGATGAAGTCCTTGGTTAGCAGAAGTAGATCCATGAGAAAGTAGTGTTTTATCAGTTGAATTACCCGAGGTGGTAATGGTGTCAAAGTTCACCCATAAACTTATAGTCCAATTTCCTTGTAAGAAAGAATCAGACAGTGCCGATGTCTCAGACACGTAATCATTACTCCCATCAAAAACAATAGTTCCACCATTAGCAGAAT
>Ga0181410_1000936_pt1 | contig 12635 bp, 25 predicted proteins | sample 33SPOviralmetaG_FD_130112 | JGI IMG/M metagenome (GOLD analysis project Ga0181410, IMG submission 130112) | Marine viral communities from the oligotrophic San Pedro Time Series (SPOT) site, San Pedro Channel, CA, USA - 33 SPOT_SRF_2012-06-20 | ecosystem: Environmental > Aquatic > Marine > Strait...
AAAACCGATAGTTATGTTGCTGTTGGAGGAGTTGGTAGTTATCTTCGGAACTAAAAAACTACCACCTAATTTTTAAAAGGAGGAATGATATGAGTAAATTAATAACAGAAAAAGAATCAATCATATGGGCAAGTGGTCATTATCAATCTCAACATCTACCAGATGAATATGACGAATGGACGGATGAAGAATTGAATGAACATCTTATAGACTTTGTTTGGCAACCATTTGAATATTATTCAGCCGATCAAATTTGGGATTTCATATTGGGTCTTGCATGGGATTTTAGAGAAACTTTTAACAGAAAAATAAAGGAGGTATAATATGAGTAAAGTATTTAGAGAATGGTTTGATACTGTTGACAAGAACAGTAAAGAGTGGTTAGACTTTGTTAAACAACAACAGCAAGATGAGGATATGGTTGCTGAACTATTGGAGGGTATGGATAATGGAGATTAGTAAAGAAGAATGGGCAGAAAATACTGTTGATGATATGGATTGGAAAGACTTAGGAAGACTAGCTTATGATGTTATGCTAGATAGTGTTAAAGACATGTCTGATAAAGAGTTTCAAGAATACTTAATAGAATGTGGGTATGAATTGGAGGATATGGAATGCAAAGAATAGAAAAAGGTACATGGCATTCCAGAGTTGAGGAAATTTTATGCCGAGACTTTGGAAATTTATATGGTAGATTGACAGAGATAACACAACAAATGTTGCTACAAGATGCTCATGCTTATGTCATAAATCGTAGAGACTTAGATTCTCTATCAGAGGTGGACATAAACATGCTTGTAGAAGAGTATATGGCTTCGTGTATTGGACGTTCGTTCAAGTACTAGGGGTATGACCTACCTTTTAACTAACCCTATGCTTAGAAACGATCTGAGAGAGTCATTAATTTTACTGTCACATAAGTTGCATTTGGTTAAAAAATATGTTATAATCTTATACAAGTTAAAACATTAATGAAAATAATAATTAATTATATTAATAATTTATATAAAATAAGGATAAAGTTTATGGATGATTATATTAATAATCTTATAGATAATTACTATAAGGATGCAAACTTAATAGGTACATTACCTAATGAGTTTGATTATCTAAAAGATAAAGATGTGGTTAAAGCAGAGGAAGAAGATGATTGAATACAATGGAAAGAAAGTCACCCCAAAGGTGTATGCTAAACACCAAGTGTCTGATTACTTGATGGGTTTGTTTGATAGTCCAGAGGTTCATATGGATAAGGGATTTGCAAACGCTACACCACGTGAACAGTCTGAGATAATGAATCAAGTTAGTTTGTTTGAGGACAGGATTCATAAGTTATTGGGTGTTAAATTTAAAAGTATTACAAGTAGTAGTAACTTTGAAAAATCTATATAGGAGATAGAGTATGGAATTTATGTTAGCAGTAGTGGGTGTTGTGTTGTTATTATCAGTCACAACTTTGTACATGTACTTGGTTGAAGATGATAAGGTAAAACCACATGTACCGACACCTATGAAACACAGAGGTAACTTCTGGGATGCAGAGACTAAAAAGTATTACAAGTGGGATGAGTTAATGGAACTTAAAAAAGAAAGAGAGGAACAAAATGACACAATATGATGAATCTGTTGAACAGCAAAGACAAATACTTGAATTAGAAAAACAAGCTAAACGAGTTGTAGGTATTGACACAAGATACAAAGATGGGTTATGGTATAAACAAACTGTTGACTATGCTGATGGTCGAAGTGTTACAGAGTACAGAGACAAACGCAGGGCAACCATAGAGGAGAATAGGTATGGCGAAGACGTGGAATAAATCTGTATATACATCTGCTACACAAGGCAGAGGTAAGAAGACAAGTCAAGGTAGAGGTAATGTTGGCACATCTACCATGAACAAAAATAAAAAAGCCAACTTAAAAAAATATCGAGGGCAAGGTAAATGAAAGAGAAGATGATAACAATTAAAGTTCCAGAGTCTAGACTTAAATGGATTAAGGAAGAATACAAACTAGCCAAGTGGGGAGTTAATGGTTTGTTTGAGTATGGTGGTATGGATATCAAAGAAGCACATGCACTAGCAGATATTCTTTGTCATGTTAATGAAGTGTTTCAGATCGAGGATGAGTAGTGAACATATTTTATTTTAACGAATGTCCAGTTGAATCAGCACTAGCACAACCAGATAAGATGCTAGTCAAGATGCCACTAGAAACAGCACAGATGTTATGCACAGCACACAGAGAACTGGATGGTGATGAGTGGGCAGACAAGCAAGGACTTTACAAACGTGCCTACTGGAATCATCCTTGTACTATCTGGGCAAGAGAATCTAGTTCTAACTACTCATGGTTGTATCGGCACTTCATAGCCTTGTCCATTGAGTACAGTCACAGATATGGTAGATCGCATTTAAGTTTTGATAAACTATCAACACCTCTTATGCAACTACCACTTAATATAAACATTGGTGATATGACACCATTAGCACAGGCTATGCCGGAGGAGTATAAACACAATGACCCAATCGTTGCGTATCGTAGATATGTAATCAATGAAAAACACTATGCCAAGTGGGAACAGAACAGAACCAAACCTACATGGTGGACAACACAGGAGGTTGCATAAATGTATATGAACAAAGACTTTATAATTAAAGGATTACAAAATCATTTTCAAGGGCAAGTAGATAAGCACGTTGCTAATGCTATGGTATTGATTAGTAATCCTGTTGGGGTTGCTGAACACCCAGATACTTTAGATAGTATTGAAGGAGAGCTTGGGAAGATTGCAGATTATGAAGATAAACTTGCAATGTTAAATAAATATTTTGACTAGGAGAACAAATGAAATTTAAAATAATATTTGGAATGGTGATGGTGGCTTGTATGGTTTCTATCTACAGTATAGTGACAACAACAGCCGGAGGTATAACAGAAAACAAAGCAGGACTTACAAGGTTAAATAAATCTTTCCTGTCTCTCAGCGAAGAGTTCGAAAGTGTAGGTAGGACTGCCGACTTAATAGAAGCTACAAGAGATAGCTATCGTAATTCTTTGGTTGAGTTATCAGATAGATTGGATGCAATGGATGAAACTAACTCAGAAATATATCGTATCTTAAATGATTTAGATGAACGCTTAAACAAACCACCGGTTGCTACTGTGGTTATAGAAAAGTATATAGAGCCAGAGCCATTACCAGACTTGGGTGTTAATGCTGGATTCGGTGTGCTTACAGGAACACAAGTAACAGGACAACCAGAGATAACACCAGAACCTATTGTATGTCCTAAAGTTAGTTCACCTAGACCTTATGGATATTACATAGATAACATTACAATTAAAAGAACTTTAAAGTTTACAGTTATCTATGATCTCTTTGAAGGTAATGTAACTGATGTTAGATATGATGGTAAGCTACCTAACAAAGTTAAACAAGCTACCTTTAATTATGTAATGGATTTAGAGTTTGATAACCCAGTCACCATGACAGGGTGTACATTACCTTTCACAATTAATATTTAAAGGTTGCATTTACAATTAATCTGTGGTATAATACAGCTTATGTATTCATTAGAAAAACATAATTACAATACAGAAATACTTACTCGTGATGAGTATAGGAAGTTTGGATTGTATATGGCTGAACACTATCCAAATGTAGGGCATGTGGTGGACAAACTAGACAATACTTTTATAGTACATCTGGACGATACTCCACTTACATTTTGGGAAGAAATACTAACTGCTATCAGAAATTAATTGAGGTATATTATAAGAAGTTTTGCCCTCCTTTATTTAACTTATAATATCTACAAGTTTCCGGTCTTGTGCCAATCTAAAACCGGCTTAACTTTTTTAACCAAACACTTTACTTTATCATCAAAGTATGATATAATGTGTGCACTTAATACAAACCGATGGAGGAATAATTATGTATGAGTATGTAAAAGGAAAGGCAATGTGGGCAAACATCACATCGCCAAACACGAGGTTTCAACCTCACAAGTATGGCTTGACTGTTTTAACAGATGCAGATACTGCAGCAAAACTTGAAGGCATTGGTCTTAATCAAGTTAAGGACAGAGCAGGACAGCCTAAGTATGATGAACCGGCATTTACTTTTAGTAAACGAGCATCCAATAACGATGGGGTAGCTAATACTGCACCTAAGTTAATTAACGTTGATGGTGAACCTATTGATGTTAGTGTGGGTAATGGTTCAGAAGTAACTGTTAAGATTAAACCTTACAAGAATGACTTCGGACAATTCGCTGAACTCATGGCTGTAAAGGTTGAGAACTTAATAGAATATGTTGAAGGTGACACTGATAACGAGGAGTTCTAAATGATTATTACTATTAATAATGATGATAGCAACAACTCTTACGATGTCAACAACATTAGTGACGACAAAGTAAAGCAAGAAGCTACTGTTATAGTACAGAAAGTAGGTAACTTACAAGTTATCATAGAAGCTTTAGACTTTGCAAGTCGTACACATCGTGCTAACTTAGAAGGACTTCTTAAAGATAGAGACGAAGCAATCGTTGAAACTGAATCTGCTCGTAACGAGAAAGGTCAGTTCGTAGGAGACGACCCAGAAACTATAGAGGACGAATCTAAAGTAGCAAAAGAAACCACATAGTCTGTGAGGAGGGCTAACATGAACGATACAACGTGGGATAAGTTGAAACAACCCTGTCCACTTTGCAACAGCAGTGATGCTGTAGGAGTCAATCAAGATGGCTCGGCAAAGTGTTTCAGTTGTGGAGAATTTATGCCTAACTATGAACAAGCATGTAACGGAAAAACTATGACACAATCACAACCAACACAAACCAAACAACCAGATAATGTAGCCGAAGGTAACTTCATTGCATTAACTGATAGAAAAATATCTCAAGCAACTGCACAGAAGTTTGGGGTCAAAGCTGTCCAAGACCTAAAAGGTCAGGTCATTAAACATTTCTATCCGTATTACAACGGACACGAATTGTCAGCTACCAAATGTAGAAACTCTTTAACCAAAGACTTCTTTGTATCTGGTAGTTATAACGAGACCGGATTGTTTGGTCAACAGTTGTTTAAGAGTGGCAAGTATGTCACGATAACCGAAGGGGAGTGTGATGCTATGGCAGCTTACGAACTACTTGGTAGTAAGTGGGCAGTGGTATCCATCAAGCGTGGTGCACAGGGTGCAGTCAGAGACATTAAAGAAAGCTTAGAGTTCTTTGATGATTTTGAGAATGTTATTGTAGCATTTGATAATGACAAGGCAGGTAAAGATTCAGCAGTGAAAGTTGCTAGACTTTTCAAGCCCGGCAAGGCTAGGATACTCACGCTTCCCAATGGCTTCAAAGACCCTAACGATATGCTTCGGGACAACAGACATAAAGATTTTGTTGAAGCATGGTGGGCGAGTAAAGTTTACACACCATCTGGTGTTATAAATGTTACTGAGCAACGTGAGAAGTTTCATAATCGTGAGAAGAAACAAAGTGTTCCTTATCCTTATGAAGGATTAAACAAGAAGCTGTATGGCTTAAGACAGGGTGAACTTGTAACTCTTACTGGTGGTACAGGACTTGGTAAGTCTAGTGTGACCAGAGAGATAGAGCATTGGCTTGTCAAACAAACACAGGACAACGTAGGTATCATAGCATTAGAAGAAGATTGGAGACGTACCATTGATGGTATACTTTCTATTGAAGCTAACGCTAGACTATACATTGACCAAGAACGTGAGAAGTTTTCTAAAGAAGAACTTAATAAGATGTTTGATATGTTATACGATGGTGAGAACAAAAACAGAGTATGGGTTCATTCACACTTTGGCACTAACGACATTGATGATATCTTTACTAAGCTTCGCTTTATGATTATTGGCTGTGATTGCAAATGGATAGTGGTCGATCACTTACATATGCTAGTCAGTGCAGTGCATGAAGGTGATGAGAGACGAGCCATTGATGCTATTATGACTAGGCTAAGAAGTTTAGTTGAAGAGACAGGTGCAGGGATTATTCTTGTATCTCATCTTAGACGTGTCGATGGAAACAAAGGACACGAGAATGGTATTGAAGTAAGTCTCTCTCATCTACGTGGCTCTAATAGTATTGGTCAACTATCCGATTGTGTTATTGCATTAGAACGTAATCAACAATCAGACGACCCAGATGAAGCTAGGACTACAAGACTACGTGTACTTAAATCAAGATACACAGGTGATGTAGGTATGGCAGCTAGAGTTATCTACGATGCCGAGACCGGCAGACTATCTGAATTAACCAACGAAGACATAGAGTTTGATAACTCTGGAGACGAAGGATTTTAAATGACTACAATAGTATTAGAGGATGGCGAAAAAGCAATCGTGGACTACTTGAGTAAGGGTAGATATGATAGAGCAAGAAGTCGTAATGCTGAAACTTTACCTCTTAATAATACCAATGATAAATACTTTTCTGACAAAACAGGATTATTTGCAGAGTTAGCATTAGCTAAATTAACAAACGTATATCCTAGTCAAGTTTTTTCTCCAGTATGTAACACTAAGGATAGTGGTAGTGATGTTGGAGATATACAGTATAAAGGTTGTAGCATAGATGTGAAGTCAACCATTCATAATAATGGTGTGCTTTGGATTAACAAGATTAATAACAATATTGATTTGTATGCATTCTTTGTGGTAACAGAAAATAATGACACTGTAACTTGTGAACTCAAAGGTGTTATAACAGGTAAGAATCTACATGCTAAACCTAAAAGAACAAGGCAGCCACAGTTTAAGTATCCCTGTATCTATGTAGAGCAAGACGAATTAATATCATGGGAGGAATTTAAAAAAGAATGGAATTAGTATTTGATATAGAGACTGATGATCTGAACGCAACAAAGGTATGGTGTATTGTTGCACAGAATCCAGTATCCGGTGAGGTATTTAAGTTCCCACCAGATAAACTAGAAGAAGGATATCAGTTTTTGCAAACAGCAGATAAACTTATTGGTCATAACATTATCGGATTTGATATACCTTTGGTAGAGAAATTTGGTAATGTAGACCTAAGTGATAAGATAGTTATTGATACTCTAGTTCTATCTAGATTATTTAATCCAACACGTGATGGAGGTCACAGCCTAGAGACTTGGGGTTATAAGTTAGGCTATCCTAAGATTGAGTTTGAAGATTATCTTAATTACTCTGAGGATATGCTAACCTATTGTGTAAGAGATGTAGAACTTAATACTAAAGTTTTACAAGAACTTCGTAAGGAGTCACTAGGGTTTAAGAAAGATTGTATTGATCTTGAACAAGGTGTTGCTAAGATTATGAAACAACAGGAGCAAGATGGTTTTGCTTTTGATATGCAATCAGCACTTACGTTACTAGCAGAACTAAGAGAAAAGAAACAACAGATTGAAGACGAAGTTCATTCCACATTTAAACCTAAGTGGGTAGACACAAAGCAAGTCACACCTTACATCAAGAAAGATGGTAATCTATCTAAGCGTGGTATGACTGATGAAGAATATCAACGTTGTTTAGATACAAACAACTTCAATCCTTTCATGCGACAAACTTTACAAGAGTTTAATCTTGGTTCTCGTAAACAGATTGGAGAATACCTTATTGACTTTGGTTGGAATCCAGATAGATTTACACCTACTGGTCAACCTATTGTAGATGAGAAAACATTGTCTAAGATTACACATATCCACGAAGCTAAATTAATTGCAGACTTTTTACTATTGCAAAAGCGTATAGCTCAGATTGATTCTTGGGTTGAAGCTGTCAGGGATGATGGTAGGATACATGGTTTTGTTATTCCCAATGGTACTATTACCGGTAGGATGTCACATAGAAACCCTAACGTTGCTCAAGTTCCCTCAGTACATAGTCCATATGGTAAAGAATGTAGAGCATGTTGGACTGTACCAGAAGGACATAAGCTTGTAGGTGTAGATGCAAGTGGATTAGAGCTACGCATGTTAGCACATTACATGGACGACAAGGAGTATATAAATGAAATTATTAATGGAGACATTCACACGACTAACCAAAACTTTGCTGGACTTAAATCAAGAGATCAGGCTAAAACTTTCATCTACGCACTCGTTTACGGAGCAGGAGATGAGAAGATTGGAAGCATCATTAAAGGAAGCAGAGCAGAAGGTAAGAGGTTGCGAGAACGCTTTCTTAGTAGTCTCCCAACATACCGAACTCTTAAGGAACGAGTTGACAGAGCAGCTTCAAAAAATTACCTCAAAGGATTAGATGGTAGGAAGTTGTACATAAGAAACAAACATGCTGCACTTAATACTTTACTGCAAGGAGCAGGTGCTATCTTAATGAAGAAAGCATTAGTAGACTTAGACAATGTTTTAAAACTAAATGCTATTGATTATAGATTTGTTGCTAACATACATGATGAGTGGCAGATTGAAGTCAAAGAATCTCAAGCAGATTTTGTTGGAGAGACTGCAGTCAAAAGTATTATAGAAGCAGGTGAACATTTTAATCTACGCTGTCCAATGGATGGCGAATATAAAGTAGGAGGTAACTGGAGTGATACACATTAATCATACACAAGATAATAGAAAAGGAGACATGGCTGAGTTTTATGCAGTCACTTGGCTTTGGGATAATGGCTATGAAGTTTTTAAAAACTGTGGTTGTACCGGTCCAGTTGATTTGATTGCTACTAAAAATGGAGAGACAACTCTTATTGATGTTAAAACTAAATCCGGTAGGTCGGGTAGAACTAGAAGTGATGAGCAGGTAGAACTAAATGTTAAACTTTTAAACTACAATCCAATCACTCGTAAATTAAATTTTGTAAACCATAAAAAATAATATGACTAAATCTAAAAAAACTATTGACACAACAAGCCAAGAAGTATATAATAAATTGTCGGCTAAGAAAAAATCATCCGAATCAGGACATTGGTATACGCAAGAAGGTGAACCAATGTATACTATTGTAGGTGCTAATGGTAAAGAACGTAACACTACATTACGGGATGCCAAGAAAGATAACTTAGTTCCATCGGTCACTACTGTACTAAGTCTGGTAGCCAAACCCGGATTAGAAAACTGGAAGATCAATCAAGCATTAAACTCTGCACTTACTTTAGAGAAAGAAGAAGATGAATCTCTTGAGGAGTTTGCTTACAGATGTAAACAAGATTCTAAAAGGATAGGACAAGAAGCTGCAGAAGAAGGAACTAATATTCATGCAATGATTGAACGAGGTTTCTTAGGTGAAGAAACAAATCCAACCTATGAGATAATACAGTCTTGGTTAGATGAAAACTTTCCGGATGAAGAATGGATAGCAGAAGATTCTTTCTGTGCTGATTTAGGTTATGGTGGTAAGATAGATTTATATTCTAAGTCTGGTATCTTTGTAGACTTTAAAACTAAAGATAATCTAGAAGGTAAAGACCCTGCTCGTTTAGTATATGATGAGCATGGTATGCAGTTGTCAGCCTATGCTCAAGGCTGTGGCTTTGATGATGTAGAACGAGTATCTATATTTGTTGATCGTCAAGACAAAGAACTTATAGCCTGTCATATATGGGATAGAGACTCTCAAACAAAACATACAGAAATGTTTAACAGCATTTTAACCTATTGGAAATTAGTAAAGAACTATGAATCAAAAAAAATCTAAACAGTTAAGACGGAGAGCAGAAGACTTACTCATTGAGTGGTTAAGAACAATGATTCCGGAGGGAGAAGATACATCTAGGATTAATAGAAATAATCTGAATGAGTTCTTACCAGAACAAACTCACATCTTTGCTAACAATAAATTTCTATTGAGTGCATACAGTTTGAGATGGTTCTATAAAAAAGTTAAACAAAATCCTAACATTAAACTTGGAGACTTGAATGCCTAGACGAGTTCCCAGAAAACCTAGACCTAAAAAAACTAACGTACCTAAAGGCTATGATAGTACATGGGAATATAATATACATCAAACAATTTTACAAAAGTGGAAACATCATTGGGATAAGATTGATTATATAGTAGAACATACTTATGAGCCAGACTTTGTAAAAGTTATTAATGGTCAAACTATATTATTAGAAGCTAAAGGAAGGTTCTGGGATTATGCTGAATACAGTAAGTATATCTGGATAAGAGAAGCTTTAAAAGAACAGATAGGAGAATTGGAATTAGTATTCTTATTTCAAAAACCTTTTGCACCTATGCCGGGAGCTAAAATAAGAAAAAACGGAACGAAAAGAACCCATGCTGAATGGGCAGAAACAAATAATTTTACATGGTACAGTGAAGAAACTTTACCGAAGGAGTGGATAACAGATGAACTATAAATTTAACGAAGGACAACTAATACAAGAACTACAGGCTTATATTGATGGTACATATGGTGAGCATTATGCTTCCGATAAGTATCAAGCAACAGACATCATCATTGATTCAGGACATGGTGAAGGGTTTACTCTTGGTAACATTATGAAGTACGCTAAACGGTACGGAAACAAAGACGGAAAGAACAGAAAAGACTTGCTAAAGATACTACATTATGGTATAATAATGCTTAACGTACACGACACAGAGAACTCATAATGGTTGAAGATAAAGTAGGTATCAAGGAATATCTTGGTATAAAAATTAATTACAGTAATGAAAAACTATTAGATAAGTTTAGCCTTGATACTCTCAAGGATAGATACTTATGGGAGAATGAAACACATGCCCAAGAAGCATTTGCCAGAGCATCCGTCTTCGGAGCAACCTACAAAGGTCACACAGATTTTGAGTTGGCTCAAAGACTTTATCACTACAGTTCCTCTTGTTGGTTCATGTTTAGCACTCCTATACTTAGCAACGGGGGAACAAGTCGTGGTCTTCCTATTAGCTGTTTCCTTAATTATGTACCTGATAGTCGGGATGGTTTATCTGCTCACTATGACGAGAATATTTGGTTGGCAAGTTCGGGTGGAGGTATTGGTGGATTTTGGGGAGATATTAGGAGTAATGGTATTTCTACTACTCACGGTAGTAAGTCTACTGGTTCAATCCCCTTTATGCATGTCGTAGATTCTCAGATGTTAGCCTTCAATCAAGGCACTACAAGACGTGGTTCTTATGCTGCATACATGGACATATCTCACCCTGAGATTGAAGAGTTCATTAACATGCGTAAAGAATCTGGTGGTGATATCAACCGGAAGAATCTTAATCTTCACAACGGTATCAACATTACTAATGAGTTTCTCAAAGCTGTAAAAGAAGATGCAGACTTTAGATTGATTGACCCTAAGACTCACGAACCTACAAAGATTGTAAATGCTAGAGACTTGTGGTGGCAGATCATCAACGCAAGAGCAGAGACCGGTGAACCTTACATGATTAACATAGATACATGTAACGAAGCTTTACCCAAAGAACAAAAAGATTTAGGTTTAGAAATCAAACAGAGCAATCTTTGTTCTGAGATTACTTTAGCTACTAACGAAGAACGAACAGCAGTGTGTTGTTTATCTTCTGTAAACCTAGAATACTTTGATGAGTGGAGTGAGAATCCTTTGTTCATTGATGATTTAATTACTATGCTTGACAACGTGTTACAGCATTACATTGATAACGCTGTGGATACAGACAACTTAGGAGAATACAATGCAAACTTTAAAAGGTTTCAAAAACATATTAAGCCGGGCAAAGAAGGGTTTCTTAAATCTGCTTACTCAGCTTATAGAGAAAGGTCGTTGGGTCTTGGTGCGATGGGATTCCATTCGTATCTCCAGTCTCGCAGCATACCATTTGAAGGTATATACGCTACGGGCTTTAATTACAAAGCATTTAAACACATTAAGAGACATTCGCTTAGAGCAACTGAACGACTTGCTGATGAACGTGGCGAGTCACCTGATATCAGTGGTAGTGGCAGGAGGAATGCTCATCTACTCGCTGTTGCTCCTAACGCTTCTTCTAGCATCATATGTGGTGGGACATCTCCTTCGATTGAGCCATACAGGGCTAATGTATATACGCACAAAACTCTTTCCGGTTCTTTCCAAGTCAAAAACAAATACTTAGAAGAAGTTTTAAATGAAAAAGGACTAAAGAAAAATGAGTTGATTGCACTCTGGAAAGACATTGCAGGTAACGAGGGTTCAGTACAGCATTTAGATATTCTTACAGACGATGAAAAAGAATTATTTAAAACTGCTAATGAGATAGATCAGATATGGATTATTGAACATGCATCTAAACGTCAAGAGTTTATTTGCCAAGCACAATCAGTCAATCTTTTCTTTACTATTCCTACAGCTACCGAGCCACAGGAAGTACACGATGAGTACATGCAGTATGTTAATGATGTACACTGGTATGGTATGAACAAACTTAAATCTTTATATTACTTTAGAACTAATGCTGCTCGTAATGCAGAGAACGTAAACACTAAAGTACAACGTATTAAATTAGATGATGCTGAATGTATCGCATGTGAGGGATAATATGAACTGTTGGCATTGTGGAACAGAATTAATATGGGGTGGAGATCACGACATAGAAGATGAGAACGATGAATACATTATGGAAACTAATTTAAGTTGTCCTAAATGTAACTCGGCTGTAATAATATATTTACC
>Ga0181410_1000938_pt1 | contig 12629 bp, 12 predicted proteins | sample 33SPOviralmetaG_FD_130112 | JGI IMG/M metagenome (GOLD analysis project Ga0181410, IMG submission 130112) | Marine viral communities from the oligotrophic San Pedro Time Series (SPOT) site, San Pedro Channel, CA, USA - 33 SPOT_SRF_2012-06-20 | ecosystem: Environmental > Aquatic > Marine > Strait...
ACACTGTAAACACTTTATATAACAGTTTCCGCTACTCCTCTACACCCTGTTATCTAGATAACAGACTTATAGAGACGTAGTCTCTTATAATCTATTAATTTTAGAGACGTAGTCTCAATCTACTCCTCTCGAGTGATGGTGAAAAAAATTTGATTAACAATTTCCGATCGATTCTTAAGTAATAAGATGTCAATCGGAATTACTACTTCTACCTCAGGAATGAAAACAAACATTGAAACATTTAAACATTTGTATTCTACATTAAAATATCTTGATACCCATCATCCTAAACTTGACACTATTAAAGATTGTATAGAATTTTGTCAAATGCTAGATCATATATATCTTGTTTTAGAAGATATCGCTCAATGTAATGGATGGCTTGCTGGATTCGATTATGTACAATATCCTAATGGTCAAAAAAAATATAATTTAAAATATCGTAATCTAGAATCTTGTATACTTATAGCTTTCCAAATTTCACATTCAAAGCTTAAGACTGGTAAATCAAGGTATTGTAAAGATGTTCCATTCTTTCTAAATGAATTATCCGAACTTGCCGAAAAGCTACTAGATACTGATACACACACCTAGACATTCGACAAAAAAACAAATACAGTACTAGTAGATTGCGGAGGCACTGATAAAGTAAAAACTGATGATAACTTCTTTCTAAATACTAATAATATAATTATGTACGCCTATAATTGTATTAAAATCTTTGATAGTATGTGTACAAAAGCACGACTTCATATGACCGAATTGACTAAGGTCTGATAAGTATTAATAACTTAGTTATTATTTATATTTATATTTTTGAAAAAAATTTGATTAACAATTCTTCAAGAATACTTATTAAATTATAAAAAAATGACTAACGTAAATATTAAAACAAACAATTATATTATTAAAGCTATTAAAAAACATAGTGATCTATATGATTATTCTAAGGTAAAATATATAGATGCTAAAAATAAAATTGAAATTATATGTACTAAACATGGCAGTTTTCTTATACAAGCTGGGAATCATTTATCTGGACAAGGATGTCCCAAATGTAAAGGTAGAAAAAAAACTACTGATGACTTTATTACACAAGCTAAACAAATACATGGTGATAAATATGATTATTTAGAAACTGTATATCAACGATGTGATAGAAATGTAATTATTATATGTCCTATACCTGGACATGGTCATTTTACTCAACAACCAAGTAATCATTTAAATGGTAAAGGATGCCCTGAATGTGGACACCAACTTACTGCTTCAAAAAAAACAAAAACTCAAGATGTATTTATTAGTCAGGCAACTGCAAAACATAATAATAAATATGATTATACTAATATTAATTATATAAATTCTAGTACTAAAATACCTATTTTATGTCCTGATCATGGTGAGTTTTTACAAAAACCAAGTCATCATTTATGGGGACAAGGATGTCCTAAATGCGGAATGATAGCTGCTATAAAAAAAAGATTTGAAAATAAACAAATCTATAACTAATAACTAATAAATACTCTAAACTTGGTGTATATACATATTATTTTTTTATATGTATATATATATGAGTCTTGATCTTAACATAGAGAGAGAAAGGAAAAAAGCATATCAACGTGAATACTATAAAAAAATAGACAATATCATGTACTATATCATTTAAGAAAACGCCTTATAAATGGTATTAATGATGAAATTAAAAATATGATTTCAATACGAGAATATGCTAAACTTAAGAAGGACGAAGTAACCTTAGTGCGACGTAAAAGAAATCGTGAACTATCTGGATTTAAAAAACAAACAAAGAAAAATGAACCTATTTTAGTTTATTTTGATTGATTTAAAGAAAATTTGATTTAAAGTTTATCTGATATATTATATATATAACTATATGGAAAATAAAACACAAACTGTACTCTTAGATTCACAAACTACTAAAGCTGATCTTGTAGAGTTACTTAAAATTATGAAACCCGGATTAAGTCCTAATAGTTTAAGATCTTACTCCTCTACTATTTATAATCTTAATATAGATAAAAAAACTAATAAAAGGGAATTTGATCTCAACTTAGATAATACTGAACAAGTTATCGAATTTGTAAGAAGTAAAGATACTAAATCTTTAAAAACTATATTTTCAACACTAAATGTTTTAACTGGACATCCTCAATATAAAAAAGAAATGGATGAAGAAAATATTAAACTAAATGCTATACAAATTGAACAAGTTAAAACACAAACACAAGCCGATAATTGGATTAACTTCGAAACTATTGAAAGTATTTATGAAGAATTAAGTGATGATATGTGGCTACTTCTTATTAAATATTGTAAAGGTAAAGTACCCGATAAAGATACAAAAAGAAAATTTACTAAACTTAAACAGTTTTTAGGATTCTTAGTATGTTCTGGTTATTATATACCACCAAGAAGGAACGAAGATTGGATGCTTATGAGATGGGATAAACCTGAAGAAGATTCTGAAATTATTAATTATATAGATTGGTGCAACAAACAATTTGTTTTTAATACATATAAAACTAGTGAGGTATATCATACACAAAAGGTAGATATACCTAAACCTCTTCTTAAGTGGCTTAAAACCTACAAACGTATCAAAAAAAATGATTTAGTATTTGCTTCTGATTTGTACCATAAAGAATATAATACTCAAGCATTTGCCCATATGTTTCATAACTTCTTTAAAGAATTACCTGTAGAACACCCCGCTTATGCCAAAAGAATATCTACAAGAAACTTTCGACAAGCTTATCTATCTAACTTATATAAAGATGTTCCTAAATTAGCTGATTTAGAAAAAACTGCTAATGATATGGGACACTCTGTACCTACAGCACTTAAATACTATGTTAAACAATCTGGTATACCCGAACAAATGTTAAATAATTCTCAAGTTGTTGAAATAGATACTGATCATGAATATTCTGATCCCGATTCTTTAGATTAAACACCTACTACTAAATCACTATCACTATCTTTATCTGATAAACTTAATTGCGATCCTGTTCTATTAATATTTGTAGGACTTTTAACTTTTCTATGTATTTCCATCCCCCAACATTTTATTAAAGTACATTTACTTAGTCTCATTCCAGCACAAAATCCTGCTAATAATCCGCCGACAGCACCTATTAATATTACTAGGTCTTGAGTACTTTCTATTACAGCCATACTATATATTAAAAACATTTAAAAAAAATTTAAATTTTTATTTTTTTTTTTCTAATATAATTATATATTATAAAGAAAATGTCATTTGAAGGAGACTCTCAAGTATTTGATATCCCTACTAATTTATCTAACATTGTAGCACCCCCTACAAGTTACGATAAATCTATTCTTAGCAGGGATGAAATCCGTTTTAATGCTCAGGCTATTGCTTATAATAACACAGCCCGTGATATCACATTACGTATTAATAGTGCAGGTTATTTAGATACCGCTACTGCCTATTTATTTGTTGACCTTAAAGTAGATCATACAAATTGCCAAATTTTAGAAGAAGGATTATTTAATCTTATTTCCCAAGCAACTCTATCTGTTGCTGGTAAAATTGTAGAACGTATAGAGGATGTATCTGAGCTACTTCCCCTCCTTAAACATTCATGTACTCAAGAATGGCTTCAAACCGAAGGTAAACTTGGTGGACAGTATAGATATGTAAAAACAAATGCTTACCAAACATCTATTGTTAATGATGATAGCGCTGATTCTAACAACGACTCTATTAATGTAGCTATTATGGATAAAACTGCTGGAGACGCTGTTAATATGCCAAGAGCTGGTGGCACCTATACAACTGCTTCTATTGGTAATAACTCTATTGATAAAATATATGTTGGTCAAACTATTCGCCATAACTCTATGAATACCGCTGCTAAAGGTCCTGGTACTCATGAATTCTGGCGTGACTTATCTGAAGGTACAAATAAAGCTGATGACACTGCTAGAACTCTTTGTATTCCATTAAGCTTAGTTTTTGGACTCTTCAGACAGCATAATACTTATCTTCCAGTAAGAAATATGCCTTTAGAAATTAAACTAACATTAAAACAATATGCTGAAGCTTTTATTCACGTACCCCCATGTGTATCTGACAAGCTTCAAGGTCGCCCATTACCCCTTGTTGCTGATCAAACTGCTACTGATCATGCTACTGAACCAAAAACTGATACAACTATTGGTAAAATTATGACTGATCTTAAAGATAATAACTTTGCTGGTTATACTTTAACTAACGTACATGTATTAGCCGATATACTTACACCTGCTCCTGCCTTAGTATCTAAAATTGATTCTATGGCTGCTGGAAACACTGGTATCAGCATGATAATTGATACCTACAATGTAAATAAACAACCTGTTCAGTATTCTGAAAATATTAACTTAGTTTCTACAAGATCTTATTCACACCTTAAGGATGTTTACACTACATTTAAACCTGCTGAATTAGAAACTAACTTATTCTTACAAAAAACTGACAGATTTTATGGTTCCGTCGTAGAATCTGTATCTACACAAATCGGCTCTAAAGTTATGCCTTCAACTAACCCTGCTGATAGCATTAATGAAATGTTTATTAATCTCCGTAAATGTCTTGGTATACAAAATAATATTGGTAATAGTCGTGGTGTAGTTTCACTCAATTCATACCAAGGTAAACCCGATTCGGCTATTGCTGGATGTAAAAAACTTCCCTATTCACACGGTTTTATTCCTGATCTTAAAATGGCTCGTGCTACTTCTGGTACTGATGAAGCTAAGAAATTCTTTAATGCTCATTTACTTCCTGCTCAAGCTCATAGTAACTTTGTTATTGGTACTAATACACAAAGAGTACTTGCTAGCTCCTCGCTTTCCGGATTAAATAGCATTGGAACATCCTACACCTGTACCACAAAGGTTAAATTCAAGAGATTTAACCCAGCCGATGTTACAGATTCATCTTCATCTGCTAACAATTCGTCACTTGATAACTGTTGGGGAGATATTGATCTTATTGCTTGCCAGATAATGCACTCAGATGTTTTACTCAGTGTTTCAAATGGTTTATGTAGCGTATTAGAATGATTTAAAATATTTTTAAAAGAAATAATATATATTTTTTTTATTAATATTATATATAAAATGCCTACAAAAGTACACAAGTTAATTTTGTCGACACAAGATAAACTAGAACATGAATCGCATAGTGATTGTACTATTAATCTACATGCTCCTATTAATAAAGCTACTGGTTTTAGAGTTTGTTCTAGTCATATACCTGTAGATCAAGGTACATTTACTTTTTATGAAAATACTTTAGAATATCAAATATCTAATACTTATACATTTCCTAATATTAAAAAAATTCAATTTAGAGTTATTAATATAAATGCTAGTACAACTGATTTTAATGCTACTATAGAATTATCTAATAATACCTATTCCGCATCACAATTAAATACTCTTTTTACTAATAATTTTAGTTACGCTGGTGTTAACTCATGGACTGTTACATCAACTACAATTACTGCTGACTTTAATGCTGCTAGTTATGATAGAACTGCTGAACTTATAGCTTATGATCACCAAGATGAAGTTACTAATCATGATTATTTAAATGTAGATCACTCTCCTAGACAATTATTTAAAGCAGAAACTTTTAATAAAGAAAATAACCAATTTAACTATGTTTATGAAGAAATGTTTACTTTCCCACAAGTTCGTAAGATAGTTGTTAAGTATGATACTCCGGAAGGTGACCAATTAAATGCAACTTTAGATTTTAATGATCAAATCCCTGTTTTTAACATTACTCAATTTATTACTATGCTTAATCAAGCATTTGCTACACAGTTACTTGCCACTTTTTCTTCTACTCATACCACTGCTACTAATTTAGATTCTATAATTTTAACTGGAACTGGGTCTGCTAATCTTAGAAATAGATTAATTAATATTACTGCCTTTGATAAAAATAATAATTCAATTGAACAAGATGGTCACCTTAATCTTAAGGCTGTTGATATATTTGTACCTGCTGGTCAAGTTATGCCTGCTACTACTATTACAACTCAAACTAATCCTGCTGGTAAATTATCTTTCGGTTTCTCTAAATTAAATGCTGTAGATTTTAATCTAAATCAAACATATACTAGTCAACAAATAGTTGATCATTTAAATACTCTTGATGAACCTGCTAATACCGCTGTAACCTTTACTAAAACTGGAGATACTTTAAGTATTGATAATGATACTCCAAATTTAGCTAAAACATTTTTATATGTTAAAAAAATACAACTTCAAATACAAACTGCTTCTAAATCTGCTATACAATTTTTACATTTTGATAATATTCCTGATGATCTTAGTGCTGACTCATTAGTAGTTTATTTAAATATGTACTTAACTGGTAGTGATTTAGCTGGAAACGAACCCGACCAAACATTATCTTATGACATAACCGGTAGTACCTTAAGTGTAACACCTGCTGCCTATCATGAGGAAAGAGTCTTTAAATTTACTGCTTTCGATGACAACGATCAAGTTACTACAACATCTGGATTAAACTTCCCTGGTACTGAATTTGAAATAGCTGCAAATAGCACTTCTGCTCATAATATTTCTACAAATGTTGTATTTACATCTACATCTGGAGTTGCTAATACTTATGCTAATACTACTTTAACTCCAAGAGGCAAAATGAGTTATCATGTTAATGATGTTTTAGGATTTACTAAAACTGCTGTTGTTATTAATACTGGTAATGTTAAAAATGCCGATAAACCTATTACCTTGGCTAACAATTCTGATGTAGATGTTAAATTTACAACTACTATGGATATCTCTTCAAAAACTACTTTTAATAATGTTATTTCTAAGGTTAATTTTGATCCATATGAAACTTACACTGAATCAACTCTTTTAACATTTTTAAATGGTAACTTTTCTAACTTTACATGGTCTTTTGAAGATCATAGACTTAAGATTGTTAGTTCTAATGCTAATATTTTACGATTATATCATAATGAAAAATTAGGATTAGTATTTAAAAAATCTGGTGTTAAATTTGTTGATATACCTGCTAGTGGTACCTATATATTTGAGGCTGTCTTAAATGGTTCTACTCATATTATGTGTTACTTAGGTCTTAGTTTATATAATGACTCTGTATGTTCTAAAAAAAATAATCAAGCACATGCTAGTGATATTTGTGCTACACTTCATAATAGAAGTAGAATGACTTATGGTGATTATTTAGAACAAAATAATGAAGCTACTGATATTATACCTATAAGTACTTCTCAATTTCAATCTATTAGAATAAGAAGTTATAATCCTAACTTTCAACTTATACCTAATCAACATTTACCTACTCATGTAGAATTAAATGTATTTTGTGAATATTAAACTAGTAAAAAAAAAAATCTTTTAATATTTTATAAATGAAAAAAAAAGATAATAAAATTAAAAAGGCTTATAAACCTAAGCCTAAACCAAAACCAAAACCAAAACCTAAACCTAAAAATTTAAGTGCCTCATTTACTGACCCTAAAGGTGCTTTAGGAAAACAAATAATGAATATCGCTGGTGCAACTATTCCTGTACTAGTTAATTATATGTCCTCTGGACGTGTTAACTTACCACATGTAAGTTTTAAATAGTAATAATCAACGGATGCTAATTAATAGCACCACTTAATTATTAATGTATAAACAAATTATCAATATCCAACAAAAAAATAGAAATAGAATTTTTGATATATGAAAAATATTTTAGAGTCGAAAACTAAAAAAATATGTAGGGAGTGGTTCAGAGATGATTAAAAAAACTATTTGTGATCGGGTAACCCGGAATTTAATACAACGTAGTATCCGATAATATATAATAACATTTTATTTTTAAGTAATTTTTTTATTAAACTAATACTCTTTTATTCCAATGCTTGGGGTACTTCTGTGCTTTTGGCGGATTAAATTTTTTTAAATTACTTAGTAATGCTCCATAATTTATTTCATTACCTGTACCATCTGAATTATAAGGTTGTTTCGCAGGCACTGTTTTCGATGGTATTACTACTGTTGCCAACGTGTGTCTTGGCACAGTATACAACCGAGTCTCCCAGGCGGCTATAGAAGGTCCGTTTTTCATCTTCATTTTTAAATAAATTATTAAAAGATTTTTTTTTTGATAGATTTAATTGACTCTCCATATATAATTCTCTCATTTCTATTTCTTTAATTATATAGTCATGTTCTTCCAGACTTATATCTTTACAAGCTAGTTTAGATTCAACTATATATCTTAAATCTTCACAATTTTTAGTAAACTCTTTATAATTGTTTAGGAATAGTTGCATCGGAGTTATTTGTGGTATACGATCTACAAAATCAAACTTCTGAAATAAGCGGTAATCACGAAATACACCAAATACCGGAAGTTTGTGTAGTTCTGGGTCTCCGAGGTGCTGTTCTAAACCTTTAAAAGCTTCACTTTTAAGATTCTCATAGTGTTCTCGTTGAGCCGCTGAATTGAATGGATATCCACTTCTAGTTTTAAATTCCATTTAAATATACTAAAGAAAAAAAAATAAATTATTATATATTATTATATAAAAATGTCTGATAATTCTGATATAGAAGATAACATTAAACAATCTCGTATAGATCTTAATATCAAGAAAAAACCTCCTCGCCAGCAGACTGAAGCCCAAAAACAAAATATACAAAAAGCTTTGGCAGCTCGTGCTAAAAAAATAGAAGAAAGAAAAAAAGCTGCTGCGGCTACCAATGAAAAAAAAGAAATAGATTTTATTAAAGAAAAAGAAGACCCTTTACCTGTAGAAGAAATTGAAGAAATTGAAGATATAAAAACTAAGGTTGAAGAAAATGCTCCGACCTTAGAAAAAAAGATTGTAAAAGAAAAATCTTCTGATGAAGTTAAGCAAATGAAAAAACGTCTTAAAAAAATAGAACTAGAAGAACTTGTTAAGGAACGTATAAATAATGCTTTAGATGACTATAAAGAATATAATTCACAACAGAAAGAAATTAAAAGACTTAAAAAACTAGAACAACGTCTTGAGGAGGAGCGCCAGAAAGATCCTTATAGAAATATTAAGTTTAAGACACCTGATGGGATCATATTCTGAATATTCAATCATTTAAAGAAAAATTTGATTTAAAGTTATCTCTCATATTATATATATAACACAACAAAGAGATGAATAGACACGCATATATGGATAAACTTTCAAAGATGGTTGCTCAAGGTGAAATTAATGAAAATGCATATAATAAACTATCTAAAAAACTTAAAAAAGTACAAGAACAAACAAGTAGTACACATGTATTAGTAGCTTTTAAATTTGAAGTTACTAAAATTAAATACAATTTCGATGAGGAAGATGAAATTCGTAGTGCTTATATTAGTGATTGTACTAAGGAACGTTTAATACAAATGACTCATAAACTATTTGATTCTATGTGGAGATTTTTAGGACAAACAAATACCAAATCTAGAAAAATAAGTGCCTTTAAAGGATGGGCTGTTCAACATGCTTATAATAATAATTATGAAGAATTAAATCAAGATTTTAATGAAGCTTTTAAGTACTTACCTACTATTAGCAATAGTGCTAGTGACCAATATTCAGTTAGAATCATAGATGTTAATAAGGACAACGTTTAAATAGTAGTTTGTAATTTTATATATATAATATTATTTTTTTTGTAAATAAATTTGATTATTAGGATTTAAAAATAAATCCCGATAATTAAATATAAAAAAATTAGAATGAATGAATTAGACTTGTCAACGGGAGAGTGCCACCTCTCCACAAATACTAATAGTGACAAAACTTTAAGTGGTTTTACTTCTAAATATTCTAACGTTAAATTAAAATTTGTGTCTTACAATATAAATGATGGAGTTAAAGACACTTCTTCTCTATTAAAATTTCCTGGTGATCTTACTTGTAACTATAAAGAATGGAAAAAATATATTAAATCTAAAGGAGGTCGTACAAATACATCTATAGAATTTAATTTAAAAAATACCGATCTTGCAATGATTGACTTTGATGGTAAACACCATACACTATCATGGATTTACGATAATTATCCATTTTTACAAGATCATGAACCATTTGAAGGAAATACTAAAGGACAACACTTCTTTGTAAAAAATGAGGCTAATATTAATTTAAAAAAAATTATAAATTTTGATAATAAAAAAATAGATTATATAACTGACATCATTTGGATTCCCCTAATACAATATCAAAAATATATTAATTATAAACCAAAATTAATAGATGACGAACATTTGAATTTATTATCTGAGACTATTTTACAAAATAAGCAAAAAAGCATGATTGATGTTTTGCCTAATGAACTACAACAAAAAATATTTAATATTAATAATGAGGAAGTAGCTGAACTAGTTGATATTTTACATCCTAAGAGAGCAGAAAATGGATGTGATTGGTCTAAAGTTATAGCCGCTCTAAAATCTCAAAACTTATATGATATAGCTTACAAATTTTCTTGTAAATGTTTTGAAAAACACGATGATATTGAATTTGATAGCAAATGGTTAAGTTCTAATCAATTATCTCTTGGCATTATCTATAATTTTGCTAAAAATGATAATAAAGATGAATATTTTAAAATTATAAATAAATATAAGTTTAAGGACTTAGATTTTATTCCAGATGATTTCGATTCTTGTGATGTATTAGCAAAAAAAATTTGCCCTTTTTTAGAACCTAGATTAAAATATTCTGGACAAAAATGGTATAGTTATAACGATGAAAATAATTTATGGGAAGACCAAGAAAATGCTCTATTACCAATTGCTAATATTTTAACTAATGGTAAAACAAATACACTTGATAAATTAAATAAAAGAAGTTTTAATAATCTAGACAAAGAAGTTCAAAAAATAATAGATAATACTATTATTTCAATTGTTAAATGTAGAAGAGAATGGGATTCTGCTTCTAAATGTTCTCAAATAGAAAAAATATTAAAAAATCTATTAAAAGTAGATGATTTTCATCAAAAATTAAATTCTATACCCTATCAAATTCCTTTTAAAAATGGTATATTTAATGCTAAAGATATGACTTTTAGAGAAGGTATCTTGGCATCTGATTTTGTATCTTCTACTGTTCCATATGATTATGATGTAAATTTAATTGATCAAAATAGTATAGATAGTATTCATGAAGATTTAAATAAAATATTTGCCTATGATAATCATAAAACATATTGTATGAGATTTATAGCTTATGCTTTATTAGGTATTCCACATGTAGAACAAATATTTAGATATCATTATGGTAGAGCAGGTAATGGCAAATCACAATTAACTAGCATTTTAATGAAAATATTTCCAAATTTGGTTAAAAAGGTTGAATCTAAATTATTTCTAAAAAATTGTGATAAAAAACATAAGTTTGTACAAGTATTTGAATCTCATAGACTATGTATAGTAGAAGAAGTACCTAAAGGTATATTAAATACAGATTTAATTAAAGAACTATGTGATGGTGATACAACTGAAGCTGAATTAATGTATGGTCAATCTATTACTTATAAAATTAATGCTAAATATATTATGAATTCTAATTATTTACTTAATGCTGATAGAATAGACGGTGGTGTTGAACGTCGTCTTGAAGTAGTAAAGTTTAAAAATAGATTTGTTAAATCTGAAAATGAAATAGAATTAGAGAAGAAAAAAGGAGCGGTTGAAGCCTATGTAAAAGATTCTGAAATGGCTAATCGTTGGGAAAATAACTATATGTCGGTATTTACAATGCTAATGAATTATGCTAATGATTATTCTAATGAAGGTTTAGGTCCAACACCAGAAGACTTTTTAGAAGAAAAACAAATGTTTATTGATGCTAATAATGGTTTTGAATGTTGGCTTTATGATAATATAATTGAAGATTCTGATTTTTGTGAATCTAAAATTAATATAATTAGTAGGTATAAGGCTGATACTGGTGCTACTATTACTGATAAGGATCTTTTAAATATTATGAAAGATTCTAAATTTAAATATAATAAAGAAAAGAAAAAAAATAAATGTAAAGGTTGCTATATAGGATTTCAATTAAAAGAGGAAGATATAGAAGAGGAATTTATAAATGACCCAGATAATTTAGATTTGTAGGTCTAAAGTCCCCCGGTCCCCAAGTCCCCCAAAATTCAAGACCTCTCTTATAACCGCTCTCTTTGACCACTTTTGGTTTTTAGGGGACTCGGGGACTCGGGGACTTTTATTACTCTCTCTTTCTACTCTTTTAAAATATATATATATATTATATATATTTTTCTTATAAGTTATAAAGAATTATTATAGTATATAATAATAGTATTATTATTATCTAATGTAATAGTATAACAATGGAATATAAGCTAAAGAAACTGTCAATAAGAGATATTGGTAATCTTAATAGTATTTATAAATATTTAGAGGATAACCCTAAGTGTCTTAAGAGTCTATTTGAGAACACAAGAGTAAAGAATAATCATCATGCCAAGAAGATAGGTGCTCTGGATCAACCAGAAGCTCGTGGTAGTACTGCAGGAATTGTATTTTGGAGGGGA
>Ga0181410_1000940_pt1 | contig 12609 bp, 27 predicted proteins | sample 33SPOviralmetaG_FD_130112 | JGI IMG/M metagenome (GOLD analysis project Ga0181410, IMG submission 130112) | Marine viral communities from the oligotrophic San Pedro Time Series (SPOT) site, San Pedro Channel, CA, USA - 33 SPOT_SRF_2012-06-20 | ecosystem: Environmental > Aquatic > Marine > Strait...
ATCCCTTCCAAAGCCTTCCCTATTCCTAACAAGTGTTAGATAAACCTGGCACGTTTCTTGCATGTTATTTATTGTTGCACTGTTATGGTGCCTAACAGTTTAAAGGGGCGTTTGTCCTAAGTTATTGATTTATATAGGCCCCAAAATACTTGCAAGCTTCACAAGCAATATACGCGCCAACTATCCTCAGAATACTTAAAAAATTAAACCATTGTTTTATATAGTGTTTTTAAAAAGTGTTTTTGCATTATGTTAAACTTGCACACATTCTGGTGCGTTTTATTTTCATTTGCACTTCATTGGTGCGTTTTTAATAGCTTCAAAATACTCAACCCCCATTCTATAAGGCTTTCTAAACTTGGCACGCTTACTGCATTATCTTTAATGTCGCCCCTTCTTGGGGTTTTTAATAAATGAGAGAAACAATATGTTAAACGTAGAAATCATCAAGCAACTTGCCGCAACTTCTCAAACCATTGAAGATGCAAACGTAAGCCTTTCAGAGCAGCTATTTGATCAAGTAAAAGAAACAATCAATGCAAATGACGCAAACTTATGGAAGCCTTTAACCTTAAACATCGCCGCTATCTTAGGCTTTAAAAGCTTGAATGAGTACGCCACCAAAACTGGCAACACTTCATTTGCTTCGCGTATCGCTGCATTCAAATGGGCAGTTGAGGGCGTTGATATTCATCTTGAAACCTACGCGGACTACCTTGAAGCCTTAAACGCCAAGAAAGAAAAGGCGAAGGCTGAAAAAGCAGCCAAGGGATCTGGCGAAGGTGAAGGCGAAGAGGAAGGCCCCCAAATTGAAAATGATTTGTTAGCTACCATTAACCTATTAAAAGAACATGCAAGCTTAACAAGCGATAACCAAAAAGCACTTGCAAAGATGGTGGCGGATACCATCGCAAGCTTTAACGCTAACCTGTAAGGAACCTCTCCCGCCCTAAGCATGGCGTTAAACTGCTTACATTGTAGCCATATAATAGAGCACTAGTTTTTTAGTGTTCTTTTATGTCGCTGTTAGACGTACACCTAAAAGCTTGCCAAGTATTGTGGACTGCGGGAGTATGCCTAAGACATAAAAACCCTAACACTTGTTAGACTTTTCTAACACTTGTTAGACTTTTCTAACACTTGTTAGACTTTAACCAAAGAGAAAAAATATGAGTATCAAGCAATTGAAACGCGCCCAGCGCAACACAAACGCAGCCCGAAGGCTTGCAAAGTCTCGCAACCGTTTGCGGGTTATCCAACTCAAAAAAGCCTTAGAGCTTGCACAATTGGAGCGTGAGGCATGAGAGAATTTATTGCTGTTTTACAGTTTACCTTAGCCCTTGTTATATCAATTATATTTGTTTGGGCTGGGGTTCATTTGGCTTTTGCGTACTATATGACCGACCAAAACGTGCATGATGTTTTTGCAGTGTTCGGGCCTGTACTTGTACTGGTAGGCTGTGCCATACCTTTTGTAGCTGTGCATGAAGTGTCTAACAACTGTTAGACTTTCCAACTGATGAGGCTGGGTAGTTCCCAGCCGAAACCTTCGGGTCTTGGAAAACTAATTGAGGCTTATGTATGAGCAATGTGATAGCGATAGAGCCATATCTAGCAGAGATGGCAAAGCAGAAATTAATAGATAGCTTGTGCGATGGCAAGCCAATGCCAAAGTATCGGGCGTATCTGAATGCAGAGTTGTCAGATGATCCTGACTTCTGGCATGGTGTTAATGCAATGATGCAGAAAATAACGGAGATGGTAGAAGAATGAAACTATTGGATACTACTGGTGGAAACACCAAGCTAAAAAAGAGCGGTGATAGCAGTGAAGAGTATAGGCTGGCAGGTTTATCCTTAATGCCTGATGACATTCTATGCCCCTATCGCCATATCGCTGGCTGTGCGGATTCTTGTTTGGAGTCTGCGGGAATGGGCGTGTTCGCCAATGTCAAGGCTGGGCGGCAGCGTAAGACCGATTGGTGGCATGCAGATAAGGAAGGTTTTCTTATACAACTTCGCAGGGAGTTGACTAACTTTGAGAAGCTTTGTGCCAAGCAAGGTGTCAAGGCGGCAGTGCGCCTGAATGTGCTATCGGATATACCTTGGGAGAAACACGGGATACCCCAGCATTTTCCGGGAATTTACTTTTATGACTATACCAAGAATTCTTCAAGGCTTGGTAAGACTGCCGGTAACTATGACTTGATGTACTCATACAGCGGGGAACCTAAGTACCAGCAGTTTGTGATCAAGGCTTTGAAGTCTAATGCGCCTATGTCTGTGGTGTTTAGAGGCGGCATGCCTAAGCATTACATGGGGCGTAGAGTTATTGATGGGGATGCCTCAGACCTTGTTAACGTCAAGGCTGGTGCAGTAATTGTAGGCTTGAAAGCCAAGGGCAAAGCTAAGAAGGATGAGGGTAGCTTTGTAGTGGACGCAACCAACTTAATAGCGGTAGCATGATATGGAACGTGAAATTGTGGTCAAAAAGGTAGGCGCAGCAGGCTGGGCTGTGGTGTTAGATGATGGGCTAGATCTTAGCCTACACGCCACCAGTAGTGCGGCACTTGATGAAGCTTTTAGGTGGAGCGAGAGACGTAATCCACCTATAAAAATAACTATTGATTGTAGAGGTGAGTGATGAAAGTATTAGTGGCCTGTGAGTCTAGTGGGACAGTACGTGAGGCGTTTAGAAAGCTTGGTAATGAGGCGTGGTCTAATGATCTGCTGCCTGCTGATGATGGTAGTGAATATCACTTGCAGATGGACTGTGTTTCGGCACTGACATGGCAGGACTGGGACTTAATTATTATGCACCCACCTTGCACAGCTTTAGCGGTCAGTGGAAACTCTACTTACGCTAGAGGTATGCCCAAGCATGACGAGCGTTTGAAGTCTATTGAGTGGACTACAAACCTTTGGGCGCTTGCTAAAAGTGTATGCGCTAGGGTGTGTATGGAAAACCCTGTGGGCGTGCTGCCTTTCAAGCCTTCGCAGTACGTGCAGCCTTGGATGTTTGGACATCCTGAAAGTAAAAAGACAGGGCTTTGGCTGCATGGTTTGTCGAAGCTAGAACAAACTGAGAACGTCAAGGAAGTTTACGATGGGTTGCCACGGCGGGAGCAGATGCGGTTGCATTACTTACCGCCCAGTGCTGACCGATGGAAGTTACGTAGTAAGACGTTTCAGGGCCTCGCAGATGCGATGGCTTCACAGTGGGATAAGGAGATTTATGATGTTGATTGAGAAGAGATCTATAGCTACAGGCAGGGTTCATATCTTGGACTTGCCGGTAACTAAGCAGCAGGTAGAGGCTTGGCAGGGAGGTGAGTTGATTCAGAATGCTATGCCTGGCCTGTCCAGCGAGATGCGTGAGTTTATTGTCTCAGGTATTACACCTTGGGAATGGGAAGAACTGTATGGAGAAGAAGATGAGCAGAACTAAGTTTGGTAAAAGTGTGGATGTTGATAACCCCTATGCCGTATACAAGGCGGGAGATATAGAATGGAGGGTGCTCAAGACCTATCAAGGTGTGGCTAAGGAGAAGTCTAACCCTTACGCACGCTGGATGGTTGCGGCTAAGTCTCCTATGACTTATGGTAGCTGGGATATGGGCGATACATATGCCCGTGAAGTCTTAAAGTATGGGCAGCTAGTGGCTGCTACTGATCAATGGAAAGAGGAATATAGTAATGAACTTACATAGAGTGAAGTCGGTAAAGGTTTTAAGGAATGGTTCTAATTGGACATCAATACTTATCACCCGACAGGAGAATGCTTCTGTCTCTAAAGAGGACGCTGAATCTATAGCCACCATGCTAAGTATGCGGGAGATTGATGTAGTACGTGTGTTGGATATGGTCAGGGGGCTAGGTACTTTTGAAGAAGAGATCTGCCTGTTTCCAGAGCATGACCTCCCTATCAAGTGGGAGTTTGAATGATGAGTGATAAGTTTTATCGGGCGATACAATCTCAGGATAATCTAGATAAGGTTATCCCATACAGGAACTATCCTCTGGATGGTCTTGTTAATCCTGAGACTATTGCTATAGTTAAACTGAGAAGGGAAGGCTATACCATACAACGTATAGCTGACACATTGGGTGTATCCTTCTCTAAGGCGCAACGAACAGTAAGGAGATCGCCATTATGAGTGATATAGATAGGCTGCGTGAGCTAAGTGATGCTGTCTTGATTGAGAAGCATTGGGGTGACGCTGAAGTTAAAGAGTTTATGGTGGAGGTCAGGTTCTACATCAAGGCTATTGATGCAGGTGAGGCTTCAAGAATGGTTGAGAATGTTTTGGATAAAGAATCCATAGAGTTTCAAATTGAATCAAGTGAGGAATTGTAATGACATATAATGAATTAGCGGCATTTATAATGAATGATATGCCCAAGGATCTAGGACATAAAACTGTTGAGGTTGTTATTACAACTGATGAGTTTGGCTATGAACTAGAAGCAGGTAAATTGGATAGTCTTAACATTAAATATTCTCCTGTACATGGCATGATGGGTTCTCCTTCTGTCTATATGGAGTTTACAGCATGATCTATCGTCTAAGAAAGTTTAAGAAGCGTTGGGGTGTCACCGCTGGGCCAGCCTATGTAGGCATACACTGCGGTAAAAGGTCTTGGTATGTCCCCCATCACGGGCGTGGTCGAGTGTTTAGTATTAACGAATGGCGTGGTCTTACGGAGGTAACAAAGCATGTCTGAGTATTCTAAACCCGCTGAGTATTGCTGTGGCTGCACTGTTATCAGCATTAAGTATGCTAATAATCACAAGTGTTTACTAAGTAAGTGCGCTGTTGAGCTTCAACTTATGGCTGACCTGTTGTCAATTGAGGGGCAGGATGAACTTTACTTTACTGTTCAGTCAACATACAACCAAGTCAGGGGAATGATGAGGAAGGTAAATGAAGAATCTAATTGATATGTCTAATCACATATTGAAGTTCTCATCTGCTTACCTAGGTGAAGAGGACGTTAGTGATGGGTTGATGGAAGAGGCCTTGGCTCTATGTCTTATGCACGGTGACGACTTCTGTATAAATTTTACCCGTGTATATCTTGAGGTTCAACGTGATGAGATACTAAAATCAGACATGTTGAATTATTTTGACGGCACCTGAGATACATGCTAAAATATTTTAAAAGTTTTTAAAGGAGATATAATAATGAGTTCAATAGATCATCATTCAGAGCTTCAAGAGCAGCGACAAGAACTCAGAAGCTTTATAGACGATTGGTGGTGCCAGGTTTTTGCCTTACACATTGGTTGTCCACTGCCTTCTAAGTATGTAGGTAATAAGTTTATTGAGTTTGTTGAAGATAGAATGGAGGAGGTTGATGCTGTTCATTTAACAGATGATGATCTTGCACAATTCTTTCCTGAATTTTTAGAATCATTAGGGGAGTGGTGATGGTGTTTATAACTGAAGAGCAGTACAGGAAGTTTCAAGCCTCTAAGTACATGGGCTTGTTGTATGAAAATAAAATGACCTGCAATGTAGAATTAGATTACTATGATGTAGGTGTACACTACCTAGAGATAGGGCAGGGTACAGATGATTCATTAAAGGATGAAATATTTCAATTCTTTATGGACAATGCAGCCCCGGCTGTAGTAAACTCGCACAACTTTAATTAAAGGAGAAAAAGAAAATGCGAATGATTGATGGTATCCCACAGGTGTTGACAGGTGAAGCCTATTACCCACACGTAAAGGTTCCTGTTCCCAACTATCAGCAGACAGCTAACGGTTATGAGATTAACCTTGCTGTTTCTGATGAGGTGTTCCAGCAGTTCAAGGACGCAGGCTTTAACGTAGGTTTGAAGGAGGCAGGTAGATCTAAGTACACTGAAGATCCTGTAGTTCACTTCTATCAATGGGAAGTTAATGGTAAGGGTGAGAAGAATGCAGTACCTAAGCTTGTTGACTCTGAAAAGAATGAGATTGATGTTCAGATTGGTAATGGCTCTAAGGTAGCTATCCAGTGGAGAGCAGCAGTCTATGGCCCTAACAAGCAGTACAAACGTGCAATCTTAGAAGCTGTACAGGTCTTGGAGTTACAAGAGTATGGTTCTTCTATGGGTTCTGAAACTGAACTAGCATTTTAAAGGAGGCTTTATGACCGAAGAAAATAAGCAGACAGTCACAGTAGATGGCAGTGAGTACAGTCTAGATGACTTGTCTGAGACAGCGCAGTCTATAGTTGGGCATGTGATAGCTATCAGGCAGGAGGTAGGGGAAGTAAGACACCGCCTTGTAACCCTCCAAGCTGCGGAGTTGCAGCTATCCAGTGAGCTATCATCTGCACTGAAAGATGCTCCAGCAGAAGCTGAAGTAGTAGACTAAACTAAGAGGGGCTGTAAAGGCCCCTTCTTTTTATGGAGAATAATATGCCTTTCGTACAGACACACAAAGATTGTCCATCATGTAACCACAAGGAATGCTTGGCGGTTAATGACGATGGATCAGCTAAGTGTTTTTCATGCGGGGATTTTATAATAAATTATGCAGAGGGTAAGATGGACGTAGCTCCAAGGCTTGTAAAAGATAATGTCACTATCAAAGAGGGTGACTTCTTTCCACTAAAAGACAGAACAATAACTCTTAACACTGCTAAGAAGTATGGTGTAAGATCTACACAATCACCTACGGGTGAGACTACACGGCACTTCTATCCGTACTATAATGGTGCAGAAGAGGTGGCATTTAAGACACGTATGGTAGATACCAAAGGCTTTGTAGCTGCTGGGCCTATGTCAGAGTGTGGCTTGTTTGGACAGCAGACTGTAGGTGATAAGGGTGGTAAGTACCTGACCATCACTGAAGGTGAGTGCGATGCTATGGCTGCATACGAACTATTAGGTTCTAAGTGGCCTGTTGTATCTGTAAAGAACGGGGCAGCAGGAGCAGAGAAAGATGTCAAATCTCAGATAGAATTTCTTGAGAAGTTTGACAATATTATAATCTGCTTTGATGCTGATAAACCCGGACAGGATGCAGCTAAGAAGGTAGCCAGATTGTTGAAGCCTAACAAGGCTAAGATAATGGTGATGCCTGATGGCTTTAAAGATGCTAATGATATGCTGCGTAACAATCAGCATGGCTCTTACGTTAATTCTTGGTGGAATTCTAAGACCTATACACCCAGTGGTGTACTCAATGTCAGTGAGAACAAAGACAAGTACCATAACAGACCTAAGAAGAAGTCTATCCCCTATCCTTGGGATGGCCTTAACAAGAAGTTAGAAGGTCTACGTCAGGGTGAACTGGTGCTACTTGCAGGCGGCACAGGCTTAGGTAAGTCTAGTGTTACGCGAGAGCTAGAGCATTGGCTTATAAAAGAGACTGATGACAACATAGGCGTGGTTGCCTTAGAAGAGGATTGGACGCGTACTGTAGATGGCATCTTGTCTATCGAGGCTAACGCTAAACTACACATTGATAGTGTACGTGAGACATACTCAAGGGAAGAGATGGACATCTTATTTGATGATGTCTTCTTAGATAATGATAACAATGATAGGGTGTGGGTACATGCTCACTTCGGCTCTAATGATATTGATGGTATCTTTAGCAAGCTACGCTATATGATTGTTGGTTGTGAATGTAAATGGGTGGTTATTGATCACCTACACATGATGGTATCTGCCACCTTAGAAGGTGATGAACGCCGCTCAATAGACTCTATTATGACTAGGCTCAGAAGCCTTGCAGAAGAGACAGGAGCGGGTCTTATACTGGTGTCCCACCTCAGACGTATTGATGGTAACAAGGGGCATGAGAAAGGTGCAGAGACTGATCTAAGCCACCTTAGAGGCAGTCAGTCTATTGCTCAGTTAAGTGATTGTGTTATTACATTGGAACGTAATCAGCAGGCTGATGATCCTGTCGTGGCTTCGACCACCCGTGTGCGTATCTTGAAGTCTAGATATACAGGCGATGTGGGTATTGCTACCTACTTGCAGTATGATAAGGACACTGGAAGATTGAACGAAGTAGATGACTCAGACATAGACTTTGATACATCCCCTGAATCAACATTGGCATTTGAATGAAACTATTATTTGATATAGAAACCGATGGCCTTGAGTACACCAAGATCTGGTGCCTAGTTGCACAGGAAGTAGATACAGGTGAGGTGTGGTCTTATGGCCCTGATGAAATAGAGGAAGGCGTGCAGCTACTAAACGGTGCTGAACAACTTTCAGGTCATAACATTATTGGATTTGACATACCAGCTTTAGAAGAACTCACATCTTTTAAGTTAGGTAGTCAACGTATTATAGATACCTTAGTCCTATCCAGACTGTTCAATCCTGTACGTGAAGGCGGTCACAGCCTTGCAGTGTGGGGTGGCAAGTTAGGTTTAGCTAAGATAGAGTTTAAAGAGTTTGAATCTTATAGCCCTCAGATGCTTGAGTATTGTAAGCGTGACGTTGCAGTTAACGTTAAGGTTTACAAATCTCTACAACGAGAAGGCGTAGGGTTTGATCCTAGATCTATTATGTTAGAGACTGAGACAGCAAAGATACTTAAAGATCAAGAGAAGAATGGATTCTACTTTGATGAGTATGCTGCTGACATGTTGCTGGCTTTGATGCGTACTAAGATGAAAGATGCAGAAGATGAAGTAACCAAAGTCTTTAAGCCTAAGATGGATGAGCGTCTTATATACCGTAAAAACATTGCTAATGGCAGCGTCTCTAAGATGGGTTGTTGGGATACTCCCTCTGGTTCTGGTGTAAGATTGACTACTGAGGAACACGAAATACTATCTCAGCCTGCTACCTTTTCTACCACTAGAGTAACTACTGTTGACTTCAGCATTGGTTCACGTAAGCAGATAGGTGAATACTTGATTGAGTTTGGGTGGAAGCCCGAAGAGTTTACAGTTAATGGTAGACCTGTTGTTAATGAGAAGACTCTATCTCAGATAAAAGATATTCCTCAGGCAGAACTTATAAAAGATTATCTGATGTATCAGAAGCGTGAGGCTCAGATTAAATCCTGGATTAAGGCACTTAAAGAAGATGGTAGAGTCCACGGCTATGTAAATAGCAACGGTACTATTACTGGACGAATGACTCACAATAATCCTAACATGGCTCAGGTTCCTAGTAGTGGCTCACCTTATGGTAAGGAGTGTCGTGCCTGCTGGACTGTACCTAAGGGATATAAACTTGTAGGCATAGATGCTAGTGGTCTTGAGTTACGAATGCTTGCACATTACATGAACGATGAGGAGTACACAAATGAAATCCTTAACGGAGACATACATACCACTAATCAAAAACTTGCGGGACTTGAATCAAGAAATCAGGCGAAGACATTCATCTATGCCCTCCTATACGGAGCGGGAGATGAGAAGCTTGGAAGCGTGGCTGGTGGAGGTAAATCAGTTGGTGCAGGACTTAGAAAATCTTTCTTCGATAATCTACCAGCATTCTCTACTCTTAAAGATAGAGTTGCGAGAGCGGCAGGAAAGGGATTCCTTAAAGGATTAGACGGACGTAAAGTATTTGTACGCTCAGAACACTCAGCACTAAACACACTGCTTCAGGGTGCTGGAGCTATAGTAATGAAGCAGGCATTAGTTATGTTTGATTCTAAGCTTACTGGACTTGATGCTAAATTTGTGTGTAACGTACATGATGAATGGCAACTAGAGGTGTCTACAACGCAAGCAGATGAAGTAGGCAGGCTTGGTGTTGAGGCTATTATTGAGGCTGGTAAAGTGTTGGATCTTAAATGCCCACTAGATGGAGAATATAATGTTGGAAGCAACTGGTCAGAAACTCACTGAACAGCTTGAAATGTTCTCTAATCCTGACACTAAAAAAGAAGGGAGCACCAAGCAATGCGCCGTTTGTCTTGACTACAAGCAAGTAAAAGACTTTGAATATAGAGAGCCTTCAGTAGAGGGTTCTTCAAGAAGGTCAGAGTGTCGTTCTTGTAGGAAAGAAAAGACTAGAGTTAGAAAAGAACTTTCTCTACAGAATCCTAGGCCAACAGACAATAATTATAAATGCCCCTGTTGTTTTAAGACAGAAAGAGAGTTAAAAAAATATGACCGTTGGAAAGATAGGTCGGTCTGGGTGCTAGACCACAGCCATAAGACTAATGAATTTAGAGCATGGTTATGCAACACATGTAATCTAGGCATTGGTAAATTAGGTGATGATATAACTATCATTGAAAACGCGTTAAAATATTTAAAGAGGTTCTCAAATGAATAGAGACTTAGACAACTTAGTACCTGATATATACGAAAAGCTAGATGCTTTATCACAAGGTGAAGCCTTAGATATATCAGATGATATGATTGCTGATTTTGGTGAACGGATGAAAGCAGCTATAGTCCACTGGTCACAGCCTCACAAGCAGTCTAAAGGACTACGTATGAGTAACATAGGCAAACCCTCAAGACAGCTATGGTATGAATCCCGTAGAGATCTTGATGCGCCTTCACACATGCAGCCACACACTCATATTAAATTTCTTTATGGGCATCTGCTAGAAGAAGTGCTGCTTCTATTAGTAAAACTAGCAGGACATGAAGTAACTGATGAGCAGAAACAAGTGGAAGTGGACGGCATCAAAGGTCACATGGACTGTAAGATAAATGGTGAGGTAGTTGATGTTAAGACGGCATCTAATTATGCCTTCAGAAAGTTCTCAGAAGGGACGTTAGCTGTTGATGATCCCTTTGGGTATATGGCACAGCTTGCAGGCTATGAGGCGGCAGAGGGAACGTCTGACGGGGGGTTCTTAGCTATCAACAAAGAGTCAGGTGAGCTTGCGTTACTTAGGCCCGGATCATTGTCTAAACCTAATATCAGTACAAGAATAGTCGAACTAAAAGAAATCTTGACTATTGACAAACCGCCATCTCGCTGCTATACTGATATACCCGAAGGTAAGAGTGGTAACATGCGTATAGCTACAGGTTGTAACTACTGTCCCTTCAAGAATGATTGCTGGTCAGATTCTAATGATGGTGCTGGACTAAGAGTTTTTAAATACTCAAATGGTTTAAAGTACTTCACTAAAGTTGTAGCTGAACCTAGAGTAGAGGAGATAAAATGAACCCTAAAACCTGTAAAAGAATTAGCAGGCAGACAGAAGTAGTATTACTTGCGTGGCTAAGAACTTTAATCTCTGAAGAGGAGCAGTCTCAGATAGATACTAGTAATATCTATCAGTACTTACCACCTTCAGAGTACTTCTATAACAACAGGACTCTAAGATTAAGTTTCTATAGCCCTAAGTGGGTTAGGAAAACAATCAAGAAGCTTTCAAAGCTAGGACATGTTATTGAAGATATAACTATGCAGGATTTAGAGGTCTTTGCTAAGAGAAGAGAGGCTGTACCATCAGTACTGTAAAGAAAGCACGCAGTGGATGGAGAAAAGCTAGAGTACCTCGCCCTAAGAAGTATCTAAAAGCAGATGGCAGTAAGTATGACTCTATTTGGGAGGCTGTATTACATGAATCAATCCTAAAAGATTGGGAACATCATGTTGATAAAGTCCCCTATGTTATTGAGCATAAATATGAGCCTGATTTTGTTAGAGAAGTAGACGGCAAGAAGATATTACTTGAGTCTAAAGGTAGATTTTGGGACTTCGCAGAGTACAACAAGTACATCTGGGTTAAGAAGATACTACCTAAAGATATTGAGTTGGTGTTTCTGTTTGCTAACCCATCTGCTCCTATGCCTGGAGCCAAGCGGCGAAAAGACGGTACTAAAAGATCTCACGGCGAATGGGCTGGCTCTAATGGTTTCAGATGGTATAGTGAAGATACAATACCTGATCATTGGATTGATGCTAAAGCTAGAGAGTCTGATGAGTATAAGAAACGTAATGATAAACTAAAGGTTAAGATGCAATGAATAGTAGTAACACTAAGTCTGTACCAGACATTGATGAAATGTTTAATGAGCGAGAGTTCTGGAAATCAGTAGCAATAGAAAAGGGAGTAGATAAGAACGCATACAAAACTTTATGTAGAAATGTAGATGAGATGTTCTTTGAGGCAGACCCAGAAAATACAGGATATTTACACGGATGAGTATTGATGACGCAACACCGGAAGAGTGGAACAACTTAAAAGTAACAGAAGGATGGTCTAGTTACAAAGGCTACAAGACACCTGCTAAGTATGATCTTAATGGGCCAGACCAGCACCCGCTGTTCCCTACCAAGGATGAGCCTATAGTAGCAGAAGCAGCAATGACTAAGAGTTATAAGTTTAAAACTGTTGATGATTCTGTCGATAGCCCTGCTCACTACAACTCAGGTGACATAGAATGTATAGACTCTATACAAGCAATGCTCACATCTGATGAGTTCATAGGTTACCTCCGTGGTAACTCACACAAATATAGATGGAGGTTTAGATATAAAAACAAACCTATAGAAGATCTTCGTAAAGCACGTTGGTACGAAGATAGACTTATGAAGTATCTGATGGAGAATCAGGATGTCTTGGGATAGGAAGACTGAAAGGTCTGAAATGTTTCATAAAAGAAACAAAGCAAATTATAAGAAACAAAATAGAGCACGTACCAAAGGGTACAGGCAATCAC
>Ga0181410_1000950_pt1 | contig 12560 bp, 13 predicted proteins | sample 33SPOviralmetaG_FD_130112 | JGI IMG/M metagenome (GOLD analysis project Ga0181410, IMG submission 130112) | Marine viral communities from the oligotrophic San Pedro Time Series (SPOT) site, San Pedro Channel, CA, USA - 33 SPOT_SRF_2012-06-20 | ecosystem: Environmental > Aquatic > Marine > Strait...
CGCAGGTCATGGCCTTACAGCAGAGATGAACTGGGAAGGTGTGCCTCTCAAGGGTCAAGTAGATGGTCACATTATGATGGATAGAAAATTTACTGACGAGATTATTGAGTGCAAACACACATACGAAACAAACAATATGGAAAACTGTTTGAGTATGTACATGCCACAGATGCAGTTCTACATGTGGCTACATCAAGCCAAAGGCTGCTATCTATCTGTAATCTTTGGCAACCGCAAGTGGGCTGCTGTTTATGTACAGAAAGATTGGGACTACATCAACAAGATGAAGGTACACATCACTGAGTTCTGGAGGCATGTCACTGAGGACACCCGCCCTTTCGGTGACAACGAAGTGCCACCTGTATCTATAGATAAGATCAAGGTCGATGGCCTAGTCAAGCGAGATGCATCAGCCGACAACGAATTTATCAGCCGATGCCATGACTACATCGAACAAGAGAAATCAGCAAAGCTATTTGAGTCAGCCAAGTCTGATCTCAAGGCTATGGTTGGTGACGATGAGCGAGAAGTATACTGTGATCTTCTAGCCATCAAACGCGATAAGCGCGGATCATTACGAATCACAGTCAAGGAGAACTAAGATGGAACTAAAGAACATAACCAAAGCACTCATCCAGTTTCACAACACTGGAGCAGCAGCCAAGAAGACTGCAAAAAATCCATTCTTCAAATCAAACTATGCCAGTCTTGAAGAAGTTATTGAGACTGTCAGAGCAGAAGCTGGCAAGTGTGGCCTTACATTCACACAACTTGTTGACTTTGATGAGCATCACATCTTTGTAACTACAGTTGTTATGCATGAGTCAGGCGAGTCAATGACCGGACGCACACCTGTTCTAGTCAAAGACCCTACTGATCCACAGAAGATGGGCAGCGGTATCACATACGCTAAACGCTATGGCTTACAATCTGCATTCGGACTGCCATCAGAAGATGATGACGGTAACTCAGCTAGCATGCCTAACCCCAAGGTAACAAAGGTCAAGAGCGTTAAGCTTGATGACGATGGCAGGTTGCCACCAGAGGAGAAGTGGTAATGGAACAGTATGAAATTGAAAAAGACGTACCAATGCCAAATGGATATGGATCAAAGTACAGTATCTTAAAGCGTATGAAGAAAGGAGACAGCATTGTTATTGGTACTGGCTTTGTTGCAGCTGTGAGACAGGCTGCAAAAACATGGGATATAAAGATTGCTACAAGAAGAGAGAACCTTAACCATCACAGGATATGGAGGGCTGAATAATGTTTTCTTCAAAGTTTGTTTTACATTTAGAAGAAATAAAAATGAGGCTCACTAACCTTGAGCATAAGATAGAAAAAATATTATGGCTCTTAGAAGAGCGTACAAAAAAGGAGAACAGCAATGACTGAATATGACAACACCAACAGAGGCGCAGCCTTCAAACCCTTTCCCGAGCAACAGCTTATACTACAAGGCAAGCTTAATGTTATGGGGGAAGACGGACAAGTAGCACTCATCATGGCTGAGTCCAGAGATGGCAAGAAGCGCATCGAAGTATTCCAAAAAATAGGATGCTTATTTCCCAACGACAAGAGAGGCAATGAGAAAGCACCTGACTACAGTGGCCCACTTGATGGGCTGCACCCATGGGGGCCAGAAAAATGGAAGATTGCATCTTGGAAAGAGATGAAGGATGACAATGCCTACATGTCTTTGCAGGTATCAGAGTACAAGCCTAAGCCAATAGACGATGAGATACCTGAGTTCGGTGACAACATCAAAGACGAAACCAGTAGCTTAAAATCTATATCAGCTAGTGACTTCATGAAATTAGAAACAGAAAAAACTAGCGCAGAGCCAAATGAAGATGTACCATTTTAAAGCAGGTTGATTAGTTCTCCGCCTGCTAGTGGGTCAGCCGTTTCCCAGACTGCGGCTGGCCCATTTTAAGTTAGCAGACCTTTACGATAACCATTCTCTTTATCGTATGTGAGAACTTCTTTACGATTACCCTCTGGCTTGTAGCTACAGTGTACCCACCCTGTATTACCACCAGTATAACACTCAAGAATAAGCTGATCGAAATCTAGGTTGTTAATAATCCAAGTACACAACTCAAGATTAGATATAGATGGCACCTCAAAGTCAGCAGCTTCACCTTTTGCATGTTGACTGGACACGGAGCTACCTATCGCGACACAAAGCTCGGCACTGCGATAGCCACTGCTGGGCGTAAATGGTATGCTGAAGTGGCTTCGCACTGGCTCTAGTACATTCTCACACAAAAGAACTAACGCCTCTGTCTGAGCTTCTGAGGGCGTATTAGGAAGGTTACGCCGCAAAGCTGTCTGGCTCTTGGTCATTTCCTCAAGACTAAAATGCTCTGATAGTTTCATTTCTTTATACCTTTTAAGCCACGGATACCAAAGCTTGCGCCAATTGAAGCATACATCGCCCACTGAAACCACTCTGGTGTACGAGACAACGCAGCAAACCCATCTTCAACATACTGCTGAGTAAACGGAATAAAGCACATGGCGATTATAGCTATAAACAAAATTGTCCACGCTTCATCTTTCCAAGAATTATCTGACGCTTGCGCCATGATTTTTTCCCAGCCAGCCTCATGCGTAGCTGCTGTAACCATAACCTGTGCTTCTGCCTCTGCTCTTGCTTTAGCTACAGCACCTTTAGCTTTGGTCTGTTCGACTTTAGAATCCATCCATGACCCAGCAAGATTAGCTATCGGGCCTATAAGAGCTTGTATCATCTAGTTAACATACCCCCTGCCAACTTACGGCATTTGTATTTAGTCGGCTTGTGAGACTTCATATAACGGTTAATATCACCAGCCATTTCTAACGCTCTGGCCTTGCACCTAGCCTCAGTTTCAAACCACTGTTGCCCTTCCAAGACTATACATTGATTCATGTTTGCTATAAAGCAAGCTGTCACTAAGGCTTGCCACATTATTTAGCCTCAAGCATTAATTTTATTCTAGCAACTTCAATCTCTAATTCATGGACTTTCTTTTTTGCTTCTTGAACGGATGCTGGTGGATTCCAATTGTCAATCCACTCATCATTTTCTTCTACCTCTTGCATGGTTAGCTCAAGGTTATGCTCAAGAAAAGCAATACGCTCTACCAATCCAAAGTAAACCCAAACAGATACACCAGTAAAAGCAATCATGCTTATTAGATTGCGGAGAGGAATCGTAACTTCACTAGCCTCATTCAATCTTGTAGCTGCGTTTTTCATTTCCTATTCATCCACGCAGTTGTACCCATATAAGCACCAACGATACCAGCACCACTGATATAAAATAAATTAGATATATCTGATAAAGCTGTAACTCTATCTAATGGTATGAAAAACATAGACAAAGTAAACACACCCATTGAGATCAAGGTGTATCTAGCCATCCTAAGTTGAGCTAAATTTTTGCGGAGATTATCTTCCGTTGCTTTTATTTCTTTAACGTGCATAAGTTCAGCATCACTAACGATACCGTCACCATCCTCATCATACTCAGCAAACTTAGATTTTTTTTGTAATTTCTTTTGCATTAAACAATAAATGCCTTTGCCACACTAACCATTAGAAAAATAATTAACGCAAATGCTACAGCAATAATTACACCAATTAAAAAAAATTGTTTTACACCTTCTTCAAACTCTCGGTCTGCTTGTATTTTTTTACGTCTGGCGGCAGCAGCTAACTCTTTGGCTTCTTGAATACGCTTTGCTCTCTCAGCTATAATGCCAGCCCAAGTTCCGTGTCCAAAGCGGAAGTCCACAAGCCGAGCCACTTCAGCCAAATTTTCTGCGGCGATACGAGCGTCAATGATTTCTTTAGCTACAGTGTCAACGCCAAACTGATCTCCTAAACCAGAGCCAGACTTTTTAGCCCTAGCTTGCTGCACCTGTTTTTCACCAGCAAACAAATCATCTATCTGGTTTGCAATCTGCCCTATATCCTGAACAGTGCTAATGTTTTCCTTTATAAATTTTACGCTCTGTTGCACCAAAGCAATGCCAGTTAGAACCTCGGCAACAACCATGTCAGCCTCGCATTACAACGCTTAATAGCAATATAATTGTAGTTCCAGCAGAGCCAATCATAATGTGTTCAATGCGTTTAATCCGTGTAATAGTTTCACGCCAACGCTCAGAACACACAGCTTCATGCGTGTCGATCTGGCTTTGAACAGATGCGGCTGTAGGTTTATTCATTTTAACCATTGCTAACCCACCAAACTTCTAATGGCCCCATTGTTGGGCCAAATCGACTAGACTTGAAAGCAACGCTTGGGCTTGCGTCCAAAGTCACAGATGGCGTCCTTAGCCATCCTGCTTGTGGAAAAGTTGTACCGCTAGATTCATAATACAAGTAAAAATCAAGGTTTGATCCTGTTGGCCCAACTGTTGAACCAGTGCCAGTTGAACCAGTGCCACTTTTATCTCTAAGCCAAAGTCCATTTCCGTTGGTATTAGTCGAAACAGAACTCCAAGTCATATCATTTTCATATGCATCTATTCTTGCAGCATTGTCTGCATAGTCAGATAAAATCTTTGTGTTTGATCCTGTTAGACCTTGAGTTCGTTCATAGTTCTCAGATCCGCTTGCAAATGTGTTAGTTACACCATCTATCTGAACACTATCAATCTGCTGATCTCCAGTAAAAGATGATCCACTTTTGTAAGAAAAAATAACTCTACCTGTTTCATTTGCAGGCAGCCCATCGCTTGAATCATAACTTTTGTTAGTCCAAGTATTTATTGAACCATCGTTTCCTGTAATAGTGTCCAACAAAACAAAATTTAATGAAGCACTTACTAAAGACTGAAATCCAAATCCTCTAGCTGAACTACCACCAATTGTTCCTAACATAGGCATTTTAAAATCCCCTTACGCAAACTGCGTTTGAGAAGCTAGAACCGTGAATGTAGCGTCAGCAGTTTTGATGATTGTAAAACTATAAACATCAATACTATTTGCATTTCCACCACTTGGCGCAGTGCCGCCTTGCCATTTTGGAGTAACAGAAGAGCCATCAACTTGATAGGCATTAAGGGAATAGCCTGTTGAACCTAAAGTTAGGAGTACAGCGCAAGTCACACTTTGACCGATATCAAGTGTATTATTTACACTTGTAAAATTAACTGTGCGATCTGCTGTTTGATTTGCTGTGCAAAACATAATAGCTTTAAGTGCTGTATTTACACTAACCGTTCCACTTGTGCTTGTAAGTATTCCCACTAATTCGTTAACTGCTTCGAGGTCTGTGGTTGCTTGCATGACAACACGCTTCGCAAAAGTTACTTGTTCAGCATCACCGTCAAAAGTTACATATGTTGTTGGACTAGAAGTTCCATCTTCTTTAACTTTAATTATTGCCTTACCTGTAGGAGTGCCAGAAGTTACATCAGGCGTTTGATATGTCATTTGAACTGGAGAAAATTCAGTTCCACCAGCATCGTTTGCAAGTATGGAAAATATTGCGTTGGTATCAGTTGTGCTGGGTGATGCTGAAGTGTGATCTAGCACCAAATTTGGGCCTAAAATTCCATCCGATGTGTTTTTTATAGTAAAAGTATCTACTTCAGCAATTATATCTCCAGTTCCATTTGGCGATAGAAACAAGTGTAAGTTGTCTGTTGTTGAAATAGTTTGTCCATTAATATTAATATTATCAACAGCAACTGATGGAGCAACTACTGCGCCAGTAAAAGTTGCGCCTGTCAGCATTGCCGCACCAGCCGCCGTTACATTTGTGGCATCAGTCACATCTGCTGCCGCTTCGATAGCGTCAAGTTTAGTACCGTCTACCGAAACATCACGCCCATCAACAGTTTCACTTCCAGAAAAAGTTAAGTTTCCAGTAAGCTGGCCGCCAGCAAGAGGTAGGAAATTAGCACCGCTTGAGTAAGCAGCAACCCAAACAGAGCCATTATAAATACGGATTGCTGCGTCAGTTGTGTTGTAATAAAGCTGGCCACCAACAAGTGCATTGTTGTCGTTGTCTGTAGCAGGGCCATCTTTAGTGCTATTAAAATCACCTAAAACGCCGTGGCCCGTAAAGGTAACAGCTTGGTCTGTTACAGTTTGTGAAAAGAATTGGTTCACGCCAATAGTAGTGCCACTAATGCTAATTACATTTGTTTCAGCTTGAACACCGCTTGCTGATGTAACAAGCATACCAACTACAATTCCTGTTGCATCAGCGACAGTTAATTGAGATGGATATTCTATGTTTGTAACCCAAGTGCCTGTTGTATTTACTATTGCCTGACTTTGACTGTCAGCCATTGATCCAAGATAGCGATCATCAAAACTATCCAATGCCACAAATGTTGCATCACGTGCCGCAACTGCTGCATCTCTTGCGTTGTTAGCAGCGGTTGCAGAACTAAGAGCGTTTCCAGCTTGGGTAGCAGCCGTGCCACTCATATTTTGAGCTATGGTTTTAGCTGCTTCGGCTTTTTCTTTGTAATGTAGCGCAGAAAAACCAGTGGTAGACGAGTCACTTAAAGTAAATTGAGAATCTTCAGCATTGCTTGCAATTTTTGTAGTGTCAGCAACAGCATTTGTGGCTGTAGTTGTTGCATTTGTTGCACTGTTTGCTGCGGCTGTTGCCGATGCTGCGGCTGCTACAGCGTCTACTACCAGTAAAAAATGATCTGTATCAGTCAATGAATCACCAACCACCGAGTCAGCAATACAAATAAACACATTGTTTAATTGTGCAGTGGTTGTTGATTTAATTAGGTCATGCTTGACATAAGCGGCTGTAGTAACAGTTGCATCACTGCCCTTAGATGTACCTATTGTTTGTGAAGTTGTTAAAGCACCAGCAGAATCAAAAGATAATACTTTGTTTACACGACTATCTTTAAGCGGGAGTATCATTGACAAATCAGTATCGTCATCTGCAAGCCTAATTGATCTTTGTGTTTCATCATTAAGGTCAGCTTGAATTGCTGTAATTCTATCAAGCTCTGTATTTAATGATGTTATTTGAAATGCGCCTTGAGATGGGAAATCAGTAGTTCTTTCAAGCGCAATGCTTCTGGTCAGCACAACTGTGCTGTTACCAGATGCTCCAGTCACAGACATGGCAACTGTACCAGTAGACCCATTCCCAACACTTACAGTATAATCTGCACTAAGGGTTTTTTTAGTGCCATCAACGTATACGTTCAAATCAGCTTCAGCAAAAAATTCAAACTCAGTATCAAAAGAGGTTGAAGTATTACCAGCCGTAACTGTATACGATTTTCTCGGTGTGTTATCAGCTATGTTTATAGTCATGCCAAAACCCTACTCCTATTTAACAAAATGCTCAACGCACAATTAGTAACGCCCTCCGGCAAAGGCTCTACCCATTCCATTAATCTCATCTTTAATAAACCAAAGTTGAGAAGCAGGTAGTCTTCTTACTAACTCATTAGCACCTTGACCATAATTACCATCAAGAAGCTCTTTAACACCTCTACCTACATCTACAGCGTAAGAAGGGCCAGCCCCAGCAAATCCTAAAAACGCATCAACAGCACTTTTATCTTGTTTAAACTTTGGTTTGATAAGACCGCCACTAATATTAGGCCCATCTAATGCCTGACTTATATTCATAGCCGTGTAAAATAAATCAGAATGCAAAGCAGCTACACCAGATGCATCAAAAGAACGAGCTATAACATCAGGCCATGCCATTTGTTCCATTTGATAATCTTTATATTTAAGCTCCATACCCATGTAGCCTAATCCCATAGATGCGGTTATAGCTACTGTTCTGTTTTTTATCTGACCCTGTGCTAATGACGCTGTAATTTTGTTTGCTGCTGCAAAACTGTAAGACATAAACTGGAATGGCATACCTAACAAACCATTCTCAATTCTATAATATCCTTTAAATTTAGGGTCTTCTTTTATATTTGGAAATACTTTTCTAGCTACATGAATAGGAACGTAAAATACACCATCAACTGCAATAGGTTTATCTGCTGGCGTACCCATTAAAACAGTGTTCATAATGCCTGAGTTCATAGCAGTACGAAAATTTTCTACAGTATCTTGAGTTGCTACACGCTCACTAACAGGCTTTTCTTTTTTAAACATGTTCATTGCTAGTCTGTTTATTCTGTTTTCATATTTTATAGAAGTTTCGCCTTTATTTCTTTTAAACTTGCCATGCATCATTTCATGCAAAAGAACAAAGTCTGCTAAATCTTCTTTTGTTTTAAATCTATCAGCGTTTATTAGTCTAAATTCTGCATGCATTAAAGACTCGCGTTGAGCGTCTGTTAAATCTTTTCTTGCTTTTTGTTTTTTTAGATTGCTAGCAAATTCTTCTCTTCTTGCTTTGTTACTTAATGCAACAAAAGTATCATTAACTTTATCTGTATTTAAATAAACAATACCATTCTCATAATGACCAAATGGCACACCTTCTTTTGCGTCATCCCAACCAAATTTTTTACGAGCAGCAGCGTATTCAACTGGGTCAGTCACTACTTTTTTAATATTAAACTCATCTCCAAATCTTGAAACAATAACCTCATCTCCAAGATTAATGTAATTAAGACTTTCTTTTCTACCTGTAGTCCATTCTCTTGTGTTAGGTAAATACAAACCAGCTTCTGTTTTATCCCAAGGAGCATCAGCTATAGCTTTAGCCTCTTTTGCACCAATGTTGTATCTAGCTAAATAAGCTACTTCCATTGGGCTTGCTTTCTTGTTAACTAATTTTATAGAGTAATCAATTAATGTATGCCCTCTAGCAATAGCATCCATCTTTTTAAAAATAGTAGTCATTGGCGCAACGCCATTTAACATAAAGAATCCAGTACGAAACTTAGACATAAAGCCTTCATTTAATGGATTGTTTTTCATGTTTTCAGTAAAACGTAAATGAGCGTCACCTTTTAAAATGTCAATAATCTCACCAGCAATGCGTCCTTCAGCAGCACTCATACGTACTTTGTTGTCGCTCATAACACCAAACAAAGATTTCCACACTGTACCCATCTCATGTTCCATCATTATCTTAGCAAAGTCTGGAAGTGTAGAAAATCCAGCAGAACCAAGGTAATTTAACATGGCTAAGTCTTTTAATATTATAGCTGCTTTGTAGTTTAAAGCATCTGGCTCACGAATAACTGTGCCATGCACTCTATCATTTAAATGGCGTATGTCTCGTAACGCAGCATCAATGTCACGCCCACTCATCTTGCCCTCAGCAAGCATGTTAAGTTCTACGTCATCAAGCAGATCATCAATGCTTTTGTTAAACTTGTTCATAAACTCATATTGAGGCGCAACTTTAGCTGTGTATGTCTTCATAACATTAACAGGATTAGTTTCAATAAACTCAATAACAAGTTTGTTTGGAATATCTATGCCGCGATGCTTAAAATGTTTTGATCTGCCATGACCAAAGTATTGAGAGTTAACATCTGTTGGGTCTTTAATGCCCAGTATCTCATCAATAGTATCATCAGCACGTTTGTTTGTGGCTGTAATGCTAGAGTCTAGCTCTACTCGTTTCCATCCAGTTTGTTTTTTTGTTATAGAATTAATTGTAGCTTTGTATATATATGGATTTGCTTGATACCAAGAAGACAAAATAGCTTTTAGCTTGTCTCTATTGTCTAAGATATAAGCTTGATTCCAGTAACGAGGATTAAATACATCTTCATTAGCTGGCATACTTAAAGCTTTGCTTGCGTTTTCTATGTGAAAATTAGCGTCATCTATTTGATCTTTTAATTTGTTAGCTTTTAATCTTAAAAGATCAAGCTCTCTTGTTTTTAAACTAGAAACAGCTTTACCTGCTGTTGCTTCAATTTTAGCTATAGCGTTTTCAACAGAAAGCAAGTCAGCTTCAAGCCTTGGCAAATGACCTTTGTAATATTCTGTACTGCCAATAACACCGCTGCCCTTTAATCTTTTTTCCCACTGAGCGTAGTATTCATCAATACGACTCATGGCTGTAGCTTCAGCTTTAGAAGCTGGGGCTTCACCTTTCATGCGCTTAATGTTTACATCAGTCATCCACTCAACAAATGTTTTTGTTTTTGGCTGCACTTTTAATTTTTCTGCAACCTTTTGAGCAGCAGCACCAACATTGTAATCAAGAACGGTTTGCTTTCCTACGCCATACTCTTCGCCATACAAACCTCTTAGATCATCATAGACAGATACCCACTCACCATCACGCATAGCAGCTTTTTGATAAACAGATGGGCCAAGAGTAAGGCCTCTTTTATGCAAATTAAGCAATATGCCTGAGTCACCAGCTATACCTAGTATTACTTCTTTAGCTAATGCTGGAGCGTTCTCGCTTTGCAAAACACGTTTCATAGGTGTTGTTACAAATTTAAAAGCCCAACTATCTGTAAATAAATTTTTAGGCAAGCTCATGTCTGTGCTTGTAAAGTTTCTTTCGCCTAGCTCTAACCTTTGTTGTTGCTCGGCTTTTAATGAATTATAATCACCTTCTGCTTTGTTAGCAGCATCTCTGTTATTTTTTATAACGCTTTCAAGATCAGCAATTTCAGATTCAGAAAGATTAGATTTTTCTGCATTTAATTTAGCTTCAGCTTCATCAGCTACTTCTCTAGCTCTTACTATTACTCTAGGATTTTCGCTTACTACAGCTTGTACATCTTGATCTGATACTTGAGAAAATGGACGCTCTGGAGTTGGTGCTAACTTTCTTGAGTCAACTGTAGGTGTTAAACTAAGCTGTCTATCACCAGCAGCTTTTTCTGTTGCTTTGTAAGCTTTGGCTCTGCGTGTAGCTGGGACAGATATTGCTGAACCTAACAAGCCGCCAGCAACAAAAGCTGTGCCTATGTTAATTGCTATTTCAGCATCACTTCCTACAGGGTCAAATGGTGCGCGAGCAACTTCTTGACCCGCTTGCAATGCAGCAACTGATGTTCCTGTTCTTACAAAAGAACGACCAAGACCAACAACAGCACCACCAAAGGGAAGCGCAACAAGGTTGATAGGATCAGCAAGGCCAGCAAAAAAATGGGAACCAAAACTTGAGTCAGCAAGAACTTGTCTACGCGCCACATTTTCATCAATAGCTCTTTTTAATTCGACCATATGCTCTTTGTTTTGAGCAAATATTAAATCACCTTCATAAGCTTCATAGCCAGCCATGTCTTCTAAAGAGTTATAATTTTTATCAACCTCTGAACCAAACCTAGTTTGATTTTTAATATGTTCAATAATTGGATCGTACTGATAACCAATAGACGCTGCTACAGTTTCGCTAAATGTTGGATCGCCTTTTAATTCCGCTTGTGAATAAAACACTTCATTATGCGTAAACGGATCAAGCATTGGAATAGAAGAAAAAGAATCTATAGTATCAGGCTGACGTTTAAAAACGCCATTAGGTCTGACTTCCTTAACTGTTGCTAGTTCAGATTTAGTTGGCTCTGGCGTTACTGCGCTAATAACAGGCTCTCTCTCGTCTTCATCTGGCAAACTAAATTTATCAATTTTTTCTTGAGCTGCACTTACAAGCTCTTGATTAGATAAATCGTTTAATGGTGATTTAACTGGCTTTGATATTCCAGCAAGATTATAAGCTTCAGAAAGTCTAGTTGATTGCGGCATGCTAACAGCGGAAAGCTTAAAAGCTGTTTCTAATAACTTTGGCTTTAGATAATAGTTTGCTGTTTCTGTAGTGTTTTCAAATTCAATAACACCAGAAACAATTTTAGGCAGATCATTTATTGCAGCTTTGTCACTGCCAACTTTATCTTGAATAAATTTAATGTAGTTATCTGTAGGGTTGTTATCTGATGGTGGCGCATACTTAGTAATTATCTGAGCAATGTCACCATCAAACTCATTCAGCTTTGACCTAAGGTCAACAAACAAAGCTCTCAAACCCATCTCTGGAGAATCAAATATTACATATGGCTCACCATTAGCATCATAGTAAAACTCATCTGTTTCACCAGCATAGCCTTGACCAGCGCGAATGTTTCCAGCGTTGTTATAAATACTCATCTATTAAATGCTTCTGAAGCTATAGTTGTTCCAAACAAAGAAACGCCATCTGGATAAAGATTCCCAGCTTTCATTTGCCGTTCTTTTAATTCCCTTTGTTCCTCTGTTGCTGCATTTGTTTTTGTTTTTGGTTTGGTAGACATTACTGCCTGCCTCATCTGATTAATGCTAAACTGAACCATTGTAGGCATCATTGTTACAGAATCATCTCCTTCTGTATCCACAGGAGGAGTAGGCATAAATGGCCTGTAGCCACCGTTAGCAGTTTTTTCCATAACTATATATCGTGAGTTGTCAGAGCTAGCTGTAAAGTTCCCAGCACCTTGCAAAGGCATAAGAAATAATTTGTTCTTATCAAAAACATTTGGCATAGTTGCGCCTGTTTGAGTTTCTCTGTACCCAGAAACAGAATCCATTTCTCCAAATGCTGAAACATCTATATCTGCTTTAAATAATTTTTGAGTCATGCCAAAGTTTTCAAAAATCTTTTGATTCATAAACTCAACAATAGTAGCTCTGTCTTTTGCGTCAGGAAATGC
>Ga0181410_1000951_pt1 | contig 12544 bp, 2 predicted proteins | sample 33SPOviralmetaG_FD_130112 | JGI IMG/M metagenome (GOLD analysis project Ga0181410, IMG submission 130112) | Marine viral communities from the oligotrophic San Pedro Time Series (SPOT) site, San Pedro Channel, CA, USA - 33 SPOT_SRF_2012-06-20 | ecosystem: Environmental > Aquatic > Marine > Strait...
TCGTAATAAGGATTTACATTAAGGTTTGTCTTCTGTGGCATCGTTTTCCGCCAAATACTAGCATTCTTTGTCCTTAGTATTTATAGAGATAAAAAAAATCCCCCGAGGTATCTCAGGGGATTTAAAGTTATTTACTTATGATCAGAATTCGATGACTAGTTTGATATCTTCAATCTGGTCAGGAGCACGAGTGATCAAACGACGGTTCTCTTGGTAGATAACATCGCCAGAGTTATTCTTAATTTCTGCGGCTGCTAAACCAGCAGTAAATGATACACCCAGAAGTGTGCTTGCATATGTTGTATCAACATTACCTGCAGCAGCGGAAAGAACACCAGAAATAGCATTAGAACCATTACTTTCAAATGCTTGGACTACACCTTGATCAACGTGTGCATCAACAGTTTGAATATACTTAAGAACACCTGCAGTAGAAGAACCACTGTCTAGAACCCAAGAAACAACAGTTCCTTTTGCAGTGCCACCAGTTACAGTCTGAGAAATTGTTTCATCAGGAATAAAATCTGCAGTTGCTCCAGTAATCTTAACTGCTTTTAATCCAGATAGTGTATCTTGAGTAGCAAAGGTGCTTGTGCCTGCGCGAACGGGATCCTTGATAATACCAATACGACGGAAGTCGTTATCAACAGGGAAGTCTCCAGAACCTTCTGAATAGGTAAGGCGAATGTTAGTCATTACACGCTTGCCATTCAACTCTAGTTCATGATCGAAACCATGACCACCTTCAGGAGGCATCACAACCTCAATAGCACCCGTTGCGTCTGCAGCGGTAGCAACTGCTGTGGTTAAACCAGCATCAGAGAAGAGGTTGCCGTTTCCTAGAAGGACATTGGCATAGGTGTAATCCTGACCTCTTGCTTGGACACTAGCAGATGTAATAGTGCCAGAACCATCGGTAGCAAACTCAATTACTCCTCCAGTTCCATCACCCTTGATGCTAGTAAATAGTGTTTGTGAAGCAGGTAGGTTAACACCACCATCTTCAATAAGAGCGACATCAATTGCTCCATCAACAGCAGCACCAGTAACAGCAGTACGGGTATTGTTGGCAGGAAGAACAATCGGCATGAAGTCCGAAGATAAGAATCTTAGAACATCATCAGTTGGCATGGTGTACATGTACTTCCAGATGTATCCTGCACCAGATGTTTCAGTATAAAGACCGGTGCCAGAAGCATAGTTGCCACCACTAGTTTTTGGTTCTTCAGTGGCATTTTGACCGGATGCATTAGCAACGTTTTCTCCGTTGTAGAGGCACTTAAAGACTTCGTAATCAGAATTCATTACGTAGAACTTAGCATCGGAAATGCTTGTTTGGTTTGTAGCAGTCTGCTTACCAACTTGTCCACCACCACCAGGGGTAGCAGAATAGTCTGGTTTCCACATGTCAAACTTAGGGTTGGCAACTTGATCCCAGTTATAACGACGGATAACTGTTCTCGCGAATGCATCAGTAATACGCTTGGCAGCAATGATTTCGTCGTATACGTTGAGTTTCTCTCTCTGGTTGTCCAAAGGAAGAGGGGGAATATCCTCTGTTGCGTAGCGATAAACACCAGATTGCGCTGTTGCAGCAGTATCAGATGAACCACCGTCTGCAGTTTCTTTTAGACTTGAACCAATGGGGGGAACAGAGTTTGTTCCGTTGCTGCCAAAAACGTCGGTTAATAAAAGGGCACTATCATAAACTTCGGCAACTGTTGCACGGAAAGCAGTAGAACCATACGTTCCAACATACACTTCGTTTCCAACAGTAAAGTTAGTTGAAGATTTTGAATAAACTTCGATATACGCTTTCCATGGTTGGGGTCTTCCAACAAAGAAATACATTCTGGTGCGCTCGGCACTGGTTTCACTTGGACCTTCTGTCAAGGATTCCAAGAATTGTTTAGCGTTAAAAATTCTAAACTTATCTGAGATAATAGCAGCCATTGGTTTTCTGTTCCGACGTAAGGTTTGTGCCTGAGTTATTTATATTTATACCGTTATTCATTAAATTGTAAACGGAATCAATTCTTCTGTGGCGTTGATGGAATTTGGTCCATTATAAAGAGTGCAACCTGTAAATTGGGTTGCTGTCTTGCCAGTATATTGAATCACTGTTCCACCACTGGTAAATAAGTATCCTTCACTTGGGAAGTATGTAGTATCTTGAACAACGATGTTTCCGCCAATAGTTCCAGAAGAAGAACTAATTGCAACTGGATTTTGAATGGAAGGTGGCATCAAATTAAACTTATCCCCTACTAAAGTATAACTAGAGTTTCCTCTTTCCTGGAAATCTTTTATAGTGAGTGCTCTAAAGTAAATATCAATTTCTGCAAGTGTTAATCCAGAAACGGATGCTGTTCCATCATCAAATATACCCTCAAAATGTCCTATGGTATGACCAACATTGGTTTTAGTATAGTTTCCTATGTAATCTGCATCAAGACCAAATACCGAGTTATTGATGTAGATTATAGTTCCATCACGTTTCACAACTCCGTAATCATCAAGTAGATTTACAAATCCATTCAGTCTAGTGCCAACTGGGTCGCTAATAAAGACACTCTCTTGGTATCCATCAACTACACCACCAGGAGGTGGAGTTATGGATACTTCAGTTGCTGCTTTTTGGAGATCAAGTTGAGATTGAACAGATTGTAATGTGTTAATAATTTCTACATCTGAAGTAGTTGTAAAAGAAGATACAATATTAAATGTTGGTTCTAATTTATACCTAATTTGAGACTCAATTGCAGAAACAGACTCTACATTAAATTGTTTTTGAACTTCAACAACTATTTGCTTAGTGATAGTCTTGATATCAGCAGGCGGTGTTATAAACTGTTTCTGTGATGCGCCACCACTAGAAATTCCAGAAGCAATGTTGACTGTAACAAGTTGAGACTCGGACTCAACAATCGAGATACCCGCAGAAGCAACAGATACTGGATCGGGAACTTGTCTAATAAATGTGCCAGCGTTCCATGCTTGTGCAGAAGTATTATCAAGACCACGCTCAACCATTAAGAAACGATCATTTAACTTGCGTAGATAACGTACAATCTCTCCTCCAACCAGCAGGTATCCATTAGTACTAAACTTGCTTGTATCAGCAACGTAGATAATAGTATCTGTTGGAGATAGAGGTGCTTGTAGGAAGGATCCAGAAGCAAAGTAGTTAACATTATTGAGGTAATTGTTCTCAACAATAGTCGTAAACTTATTGGTAATCTCCTTAGTTGCAGATATAGTAAGAGTAGACTCAGACTCGATGTCAACAATATATGGAGTCTCAACAAAGAAGTAAATTTCAGTGCTATTATGTTGCGTATCAATAGGTGCTACTTGATCATTCAGTTGTTTTTCTGTTCTGATTGTATCCAATCCACCAGTCAAATCCGAACTAACTTCTAGTGCAGCAGGATATATTTCAGCAGTAATAACTTTGTCAATATTGACAGGACTATCAACTAATGTTGACGAAAGAGATGTTACATCAACTGCTTCATTTCCTAAGATACTGACAGTGGAATATATAGAAAATCCAATTGACTGCTGTATGTTTATTTTGACATCGATTAAAGAAACACCAATATCAGTATCTTCTAATACATCATATCTTCTAGCGACAACAACTTTTGGTGCCTTAGTATATCCAGATCCACCTGTAATTAGTTCAACACTAATTACTTGACCTTTGCTTACAATTACTTGTGCTCTTGCACCACCACCATTGCCATCTTCTGATAAGAAGTTAATTATGGGTGGTGTATAATATTGATATGCAGTAGGTTGTGTAATTGGAGCATAACTGCGCTTATTCCAATCGAGTCTTACAACTGATCCATTTTCAACTACTGCGACAATAGAAAGTCCTTCACCTCTAGTGATACCACTATATGGTCCAATATTAACTTGTCCATAAAAAGAATTGGAAAGTTGTTCTCCTAGTCTCTGTTCTTTAGATGTAAGAACTGAAGGTAGTTCATTAATTTTTCTAAAACCTTCCTCACCTTCAACACGGATCAATGAACCATTTGAAATACTAACAAATGGATTTTTGTATGTCTTTCTCCAATAAGTTCCACGCCAGTTTTGATCAATACCTCTCAATAAAAGATTATTATCTTCATCTTTTTCATACGTTATGCTACTTCCAGCAAGTGTAAATGAAACGTCAGTGTTTAACGAATATCTTCCCTTAACAGCAAATGTTATTGGAATATTTTCAATCAATTCTGCTTTGTATCCAAAACATTCAAATGTCAGTGTAGATCCATTACTACGTGGAGTATTAATTTCTCCAATAATATTATAAGTACCATCTGGTCTGATTTGGAAAGCTTGAATAGGAGCTCCGCCTTGATTGCCCATCCATGCTCTCAATTCAAAAGCAGGAAGACCACTTGTAGTTTCCAATACTACTACAGAGTTTGCATAATATTGATCTACATTATAATCATATAGATTTAGAATTTGACCGACATCTCTACCATAAAGGTATCGCATGTCAACTTTCATTTGTTGTGTAACAGAAAATTCAAAGAAAATATTTGGTCCAGATACAGTATAAGAAATACCTTCTTTCTGTAATACTCCATCAACAAATACTAATAGATAATCTGGTTCTTCGATATTTGCAACCGTAAGGTCTTCTAGATCCAGAATAAGGAAAGGACCACTCCTTATATTATTAATCAAATTAGGATCGATGGTGAGTCTTTTGTAATTACCAACACCAATACCAATAATTTTTTCTACTGCTGTAGGTTCCCCAAGAGTTTTGGCACCTTCATATTGATCCCAAATTGGTGCTACATCAAACACTAATTTATTTGGAACAACAGTTTTATCAATATAATACGAATCATCACCAGGATAATTTGCATTATACTTAGTTTCTTGTAAAACAGCATTAATTGTAATTAAAAGATTTTCATCTTTTTCTGTGGATACTGCTGCTCCATCATCCCAATACATTTCAAACTCTTTTGTTTCTCCATCAACATAATCTGGAAGTGTTTTGTCTACGGAGATAGAATTTAATACATCATCTAAATTTTCATACAAAGAATTTACAGACGATATAACATCATTACATTCTTCTGCAGTTAATAAAGGGTCTCCAATAATATTGTAATTTGAATATGTTGGGGTAGTAGACCAATATCCAGATTTATTTTCATTCTGTTTTACCGATTCTACAACACCCGATCCATTCTCAATAATATCTTTTGTGATATCAATAAATGTATTAATCGATGATTCGACTTCTTGGCAATATGGGAACTGAGTATCTGCAGCAACCGTCGCATCTACAAAAGGTGCAATGCTAGTATATGTTCCAGCGCCAAGAGTATTTCTCATTGCCGAATTCATTAGAATCGCTAATTGATCCCATGCAGCAATAGCAGCAGTCGTTTCTGTTGATGATCTATTAATATACGTTAATTCTTCACCGTAAGGGTATCCTCTATTGGTATAATAAAGTTGAGCAAAATTAACCACTCTTTCATTGCCACCAAATTTTAAATGATATACAATATTATCAATTAAGAATCCAAGATCGCGATAGCATTTTGCTTTATCGCTAGAGGGAAGAGCATAATTTGCATAGACATATTCGCTAACTTCTTCCTGAAGATACAATTTATTGCCAGCAATTAAATTTCCTGCATCATAGAAAGTTCCGTTATTGATACCGCTTAGATAGAAAGTTGCGCTGTCTACACCAGAAAATGATAAAGGAACACTTAAAGTGTCTCCTGGATTAACGGCAAACTGATCTCCTGGTTCTACATTACCAATACTAGTGGACAATCCAAGATCATTACCACCTGTATTTCCATCTAAAGATGTGGTTCCTGCAGATGCTCCACCAGCACCAACACCAGAGTTAACTAATGCTGCTTTTGATAATGTAAGTTTTGATATACTATCAATGGAAACAATTTTTGTGTCTGGAGTAAATGCTCTACCAGAACTAATATGCATTCCGACAGCAAGATTGTCTGTGTTAGAAACCGTTACTGTTTTTGATCCTTGAATATATTCAACAGTTTCTTCAACAAAATCCCAATTCCTAATAGCAAGTTTTGCTAAATTAGTTGCATATTTGAATATATTAAGCGATTCTGTTTTGTTATCTGTAATATATGCAGATCCAGAAAAGAAAATGCTGGCATAATCAACAACTTTAGTATTACCACCAAATCGTAAATCATGACTATAAGAATCTAGAATATATCCAATATCAGTTTGGTAATCATCTAATTTTGTACTCCAATCTAAAGATCCATAAGATCCTTTACCATATCCAACCGATTCTTCTATGATAAACTGTTTGTTTCTTTCAATTTGATTTGCTGCATCAATCCATCTACCGTTTCTTTGATAGATGTTTCTAAGTTTTCTTAAATGTTTTGTGTTATATTGACTATCCTTAAAGTAAAAACTTCTACCAACAAACTTCATCCCAACATAAGGGGTTGTATCTGAAGAGTTGTTTCCTGTTAGTTTTACTCCATTACCAAGAGGAGGAGCAGAGAATACAATTGTATCTCCAGATACTGTATATGCTACTCCTGGTTCTTGAATGATACCGTCTAATGTGACAATAATACTTTTTTCATTAATTGGACTGAATGCAACTCCAAAGTTATCCAAGACTTGGAAGACTGTAGATCCTTGCAATCTTCCATCTGTGTCATAATATCCATCAAATGGTGAAGCAAGAGTAAACTCAAATGCACGAGTTTCATTGAAGTTAAACTCTGATGTAGCGGCAGAACCCTGTCCTTTACGGATTCTGGTATTTTCAACTTTTTGAATTGTTTGTGTAGTTACTTGCTTGGTGCTTTGTACTGTAATTTGATTCTTTTCAGGATCCCATAGTTGAATAATACTAAAACTATCTGCTTTGCCAGTAGCAACAGGCATCACAGTATCTGCAGTTGTTTCTATATCAACTTGACCAAATAACTTAAATCCTGCAGGGTGTGTGGTAGATTTAATTAAATCTCTCCACTGTTCTATAGGTGTTTTTGATTTGACAACATAAGAATAGTCTTGATAAAAGAAACTATCAGTTAACTTTTGGTTTGCTACTCCCAATTTTCCTTTATCGGAAACATAGTATCCAAGGTTATCAAAGAAACTTGAAATATTAGTTTTGAATGAAGATACAAAAATACTTTTAATAGTTCCTGTTGCATTGGAAACAATTCCAACCAAAGAAACATTTTCTCGTATAATTCCTTGAATATTAGATAACTTAACTAAATTGGATCCATTTCTATACTCAGAAACTTTTGCACGAAGTACTTCAACACCATTGATTGTCTGAGTAACATATTCTCCATTCCTGAACTCCCCGCTAAAGTTAGTTAAAGATACTGTATACTGAGAAGTTACATCTGATGAAACTGTGTTATCTAAATGGTATGCTCCCCCATTATCAATAATTCTTATACTTTGTGGAATACCAATACTGCTACTCTCTCCGTATAATTCAATATCACCTTCAACAATTTTAATTGTTGGAGCATAAGTATAACCTTTTCCAGGACTTACAACTGTAATAGAAAACAGTCTTCCACTTTGTTGAACAACATCAAAAATAACACCAGAACCATCTGCATCCATAACAATTGCTTTTGGATTTACATAATCCGAACCAATGTTATCAATTCTTACTGATTGAATTGTTTTTGTTGCATCATCAAATAATACAGTGGCAGAACCTCTATAATTTAAAGTTGGATCTACACCAACAATCAAAGGAATTTTTTTATAATTTTCTCCAAGATTAACAATTTTAACATTATCAATTTCTCCAATAGCAAACTGACCAGATGTTGTGTAATTAATAGTTCCAGATCCATCCCACAATGGTGCATAAGGAACATCATAGACAAATCTATTTGGTGTTACATAATTTAAAGTTTTTGTTCCCTGAAGTGGGTCATTAATAATTTTTAAAAATGCTCCATCGGAATTTACAATTTCGTTTTTATCAAAGTAGTAAAAATTGAGAAATTTTGTTCCTTTTTTGATAGTGTAATTATTCTGTGCTAATCTAGAACCAAATCCAAATTTAACTTCTGTATATGATCCAGTATTTCCTGGCAAAACAATAGAGGTAGTTTTTTCTTGTGTAATTAAGTTAAAACTCTTACTAGGACTTAGGTCAAAATATGTTCCTGTCAATGAAGAATGTGAAGTATCAAATACGTACTTGTAAAACTCTTGTATGTTAATATTTGGATTCGGTGTAAATGATACGTTATCTTCAGAAAATTCAAACTTATACTCTACATCACTAACAGAACTAATTGAAACTAGTCTCTCTGGGGAACTTGCATCAAAGAATGTTGTACTAATTGTTAACTCTTGCGCTACTCTTTTTTCAATAGAATACCCAAATACAATTGTCGCTTCTTGAGTTGAAGCATCATATGATTTGATGTATCCACTACCATTGTTATTGGTGATTTGATAATCTGCAGTAAAATTATAATTTGGTTTGTATAAAGATACCTCTGCTTCATTGTAATGATCTACTGCAGTTGTATTATCTTGTGCTCTAGAAACAGAAAGAATATTTCCATTGATCGCTGTAATTTGAACAATTTCAGAACCAATCGACAAGTAATCACCAACTGCAAATCCGTTTGTAGTTTTTAATGGAATACTACTAGAAGATAATGAAACACCAGCATGATCAACATATACAGTAAGTCTAGAAGAACTTAGTGATCCTCCAGATCTTGCAAGTTGATCATCATCAACACCCAAATAATCACCTCTTTTATATCCACTACCACCGGTTTCAATTTGAATACTGTTAACAACTCCTGCACTGGAAACAGTAATTGATGCTGTAGCACCAGTTCCAGAACCTCCAGTAAGAGGAACTCCAGTATATGAACCTGATGTATAATCAGCTCCACCATTTAATATGGTAAATCTGCCAACACCGTTATACTCAATATTTGATTCGTTTTTTGGAGAATTGAAAATAACTGTTTGATACAGTCTTTTTCTTAAAAAGTAATTTTTAGTCTTAGATGCATCATCAGGAAAAATGCTAATAGAAACTTCATCGCCAATTGCTAAACCGTGATTCTCATCTGTCTCAATTAAACCAACACTTTGATTGACTTCAAATGGTTCTAAGTTATCGCTAAGAGATACTAGAGTTACAATTTTAGATCCAGAAGTATTGAATAAATTGTCAGACTGTAAAAAATAATCTTCGTCAACTATCCAAGTTCCTGTTAAAACTTTAATTTTTAATGTGTTTTGTCTGCTAGTTCCTTCTAAAATTTCGGCAGTAGCAATAGGAGGATTAATACCATCAGTTAAACTTAATGTAGCACCTTTAGTGTAATTACTATCTTGATCAATAGTAAGAATGAAAGTTTTAATATCTGCAGAGAAAGTTCCGGTATTGTTAAATGTTCCAATAACATTTTTAAGAACAATAATGTTATCATCTTTTACTGTTCCTACAATAGAGCCAGATGCTCCACTCGCCGGTTGCCTCAATACATCGTCAACAAACAAATATGCATTTTGAATAGTAGTTAGTTTTACTACCTTATCTTCTCTAGATTGCAAATAACTTACAGTTTCACCTTTAACAGAAGAAACCAATGCTTCGACATTTTTTCCTTCAGTACCAAAATTATCAAAGAATAATTTTGAGTTTATCGAAAAATTGCTAGATGATCTGTCAGTAGTAATACTATCTACAGTTCCTGAAGTAATTGCACCAATCTGTGCAATTAAACCTTCTCCATTACCTTGCATACCAGGACGATAAAACCTTTTGGAATTCTTAGGAACATCATTTTGATTGATGTCGGAATTATAATTGCTATTTACTGGTAGTGAATAATATTTGTCTCCTAAAACATATGGAAACTGTGGTACTTGATTGCTATCAATGGTCAGGAAATATGCATAAGTTCCTTCTGGAAAATCTGGAGTAATACAGAATCTTCCATTATTTTCATCCAAAGAACCACTCTTGTGATTATATTTGTAGTCATTGACAAAAGATCCCAATGCATAGTTTCTTTCAGCAGGTCCATTCTGACGATCTGATCTGATAGAATAACTAGAAGTCATTCTTTCAATGGATGATTGTGAATCTAAAGGATCTGAATGTCCAAATGGTCCGTAAATTGGGTTGCCATCATAAGCAAAACCTATGATAGGTGAATGAGTCTTAATTGTGGGTTCTGTATCTGCGCTGTTTAAGTTATCGTTAAGTGCGATTCTTAATGATTTTGGATTTGCAACCTGTCCATATCCATATTCTAGAACGTTATTATAATTTGCAAAAGAATATCCAAATTGTGTATCTAATTCTTCTTTTACCTTTTCAAATCTATTTTTAACCCATTCTTTCAGTAAAGGTGTCGCAGTTGCATCTTCGCCAACTGCAACAATTTGAACTTCAATATTTTTTTGTGTATAAAGAGTTCCACCAAAAACTTTATTCAGTTCAGTAATTTTTCCATCTGTATCAACAACAGAGGTATACTCAGCAAACCTACCTCTACCAACTTTGTCTCTTATTACTACAGTTGGTGGAGATGAATAGAATTTGCCAGGATCATCAATTACAATACTAGTTACTTCACCTCCTGTTATAACAGCAGTTGCTTTAGCACCTCTTCCTGAAGTAATTTCGACAGTTGGTGTTCTTAAGAAAGTGTCATTAGTATCAACTACGATACTATCGATAACATTGCCTGTTAAAAATGATCTTGCTTTACTTGGAAGACCATCAATTAATACAAAAGGTGGATTTACATAATTTCTGCCTCTTGTATTAACAAGAATTTGTTCTAGTTTACCAAAACGAATACTCTCTTCATCTTTATAACCATAAACAGGAACACCATTGAGAAGAATACCAACATCTCTATTTGGTGTTCTATAGATTTCAGTGGTTGTTGCAGGAACTTTTCTTATGATTCTAAGAAGTTTCTGATCCAACATGGTTTCAGAAACTGTGCTACCATCAAAAATATTATATGATGGATAACTAGAACTTGTAATATAGTAATATTGATCATCTGCAAAAATAGCAGAGACATCTGTAGACACACCTGTTAGTGCATTTTGCACAGATGTATTAGTCGATGCACTAACGGATGCACCAGTTCCAAGAATCCATCTTGGTTGATTAGTTCCAGTCTGTACAATTCTAGGATCAGAGGTTTCAAATCCAGGATTTGAAATTTGTAATTTATCATCAGTAAATGAGTATGGTTGTTTATCTAATGGTAATGCATTATAAACAACACCAAGTGTCAATAATTTTACACTAGACCCTTTGATTATAACTGGTTTGTATACAGGAGTTCCTTGTGTGTGATTTACTGGAAGGTCTCCTCTATTTTTAATAATAAATTGAGTTATGTTTTTGTCATCAAACTCAATAACTTCTTCATCAATGAGGATACTACCTACAGATTCCCACCCTATAGTAGAAGCTACATCAATTCTACTTCCTGCTCCGGCAGAGTCAGTAAATGTTTTTTCTAATCTAGTTTTGGTTGATACATTAAACGATCCGTTTACTGTCTCTGGTGCTAATACAATATTCCAGATAACTTCATTATCTGACGTGCCATCTGGATATACGTTATCTACAGTAGCATCAGCATAAGAATACTCATCTGTCAATGCCTGAGTAATCTTCTTACCAATTAAATCTTTTGGGTTGCCTGATACAACTTTAACTTTTAAAGCATATACACTAATCCAATCAGATTCCGAAGATTTATACGTAAAATCTTTTGGGTTGTATACTTCTGGTTTGTTCTCAACCTCTTTTGCAATAATGGTGTTGAAAACAAACTTAATGGAACTAGTAGTTCCTTTTGATTTGTAAAACTTTTTAATGTTTTTGATAAGAGTTCTCTTATCAATATCACCTTTCAGATATTTTTCTGGGAAAGAACCTAGGTACTGACTCTCAAAGTTCTTAACTAATGCATATAAGAATAAATTACTGACATTATAAACAGTTGCACCAGATTGATGTGTAGATGCATCAGTACTGACAAAATCAGAGGAATCATATAGATCACCTAAAGTGGTATTACCACTTACACCTCTAGAACAATTCTGTAGTTGTGTATCTGTACGAGTCTCATAAAAAATAATCTCATCGTTTATCCTTACATACCCGTTCTTTGCTGGGAATGATTGGGCATCACTGAGAGTGATAGTATTATCTGTACTAGAAATAGAACTAGCAAGAGTATTATTTTGCGTTAAAAGATTTTTTTCGTAATAATCAATATCTGCATATTTTTGAATATTGTTAATAATATCTAAAGTGCCACCTTGCACTTCCTGCTGTTCATAATACTTCTGAACGAACTTACTGAAAAGTTCATATTCAGTAGTAATAAACTCAGGAAGCTGGGACTCAATCAGAGTAGAAATTCTTTTGGTCTTAACAGCAGCCATTTACTTTACTCTTTGTATGCAGTGAACGAGGAATTAGCAA
>Ga0181410_1000952_pt1 | contig 12536 bp, 22 predicted proteins | sample 33SPOviralmetaG_FD_130112 | JGI IMG/M metagenome (GOLD analysis project Ga0181410, IMG submission 130112) | Marine viral communities from the oligotrophic San Pedro Time Series (SPOT) site, San Pedro Channel, CA, USA - 33 SPOT_SRF_2012-06-20 | ecosystem: Environmental > Aquatic > Marine > Strait...
AAAATTAAGTTTACAAAAAAAGGCTATGCGTGATGAAAAACCTGACTAAAGATGAACTTGCAGATGTGTTTTATGAGCAATTTAAAAAGCATGGTGTAAGACTTCCAGAAACTTACACTGAGCAAGAATTGGTTGACTTAAACCCCGAAGTTCCTGTATACTTTATTAAACAACATATGAAACTAAAAGATAAAAAATGAAAACAGGAATAACATTTAGTACGTTTGATTTACTTCATGCTGGCCATATAGGTATGCTTAGAGAAGCAAAGGCAAATTGCGATTACTTAATTGTTGGTTTACAAAGTGATCCTACAATTGATAGACCCGATACAAAAAATCAACCCATACAAACAATGGTAGAACGTTATGCACAACTCAACGCATTAAAATTTGTTGATGAGATTGTACCATACCAAACTGAGCAAGATGTAATTGACATACTTGAATTGTTTCAACTTGATGTTAGATTCTTGGGCGAAGAGTATAGAGAAAAAGAGTTCACCGGCAGAGCTACTTGTGCCGCAAGAGGAATTGATATATATTTCAATAAACGTGAGCATAGATTTAGTAGTAGTGATTTACGTAACCGTGTATGTGCGAAGGAGCACCAAAAAAATGCGAATAGAGACTGAGGCTAAACTAGATTATAGTGATGTACTAATTAGACCAAAACGTAGTACATTAGGTAGTAGGAAAGAAGTTGATTTAGAACGAGGTTTTAAATTCCGTAACTATCAACCAGAAGATTCAATTAGCAAAGATAAAAAGCATTGGCGAGGCGTTCCTATTATGGCTGCCAACATGGATGGTGTTGGTACATTCGAAATGGCAGATACACTTGCAAGACAAAAAATGTTTACATGTCTTGTAAAAACATATGATGTAATGGAGTTGGTACAGTTTTTTGACGATCCTGACAAACCACAACGTAAAGAATATGTTGCATACAGCATGGGTATTACAGATTTAGATCACGATAAGTTTCGTAGAGTATACGAAGAAGCACCTGAAATTAAATTTGTTTGTATTGATGTTGCTAATGGATACAGTGAACGCTTTACTGATTTTGTACGTGATTTTCGCAAACTATATCCACACATTGTTATTATCGCAGGTAACGTTGTTACTTCAGATCAGACACAGGAGTTAATACTAAGTGGAGCAGATATTATTAAGGTGGGGATTGGCCCTGGGTCGGTTTGTACGACCCGTATTAAAACTGGTGTTGGTTATCCGCAACTTTCCGCAGTCATTGAATGTGCAGATGCTGCACATGGGCTTGGCGGCCTTGTTATTGCTGACGGTGGTTGTACATGCAGTGGAGATGTAGCAAAAGCATATGCTGGAGGTGCAGACTTTGTAATGCTAGGTGGAATGTTAGCAGGACATGACGAAGGTGGTGGAAAAGTTATTACTAAACATTATCTAAGTAAAGAAGCAACATTATTAGACAATGGCAACTATATGCCACACTATGAACAAAAACAATTCATACAGTTTTACGGCATGAGCAGTGATGCCGCAAATACAAAACACTTTGGTGGACTTAAAGACTACCGTGCTAGTGAAGGCAGAGAAGTGTTGGTTCCATATAGAGGTACAGTAGTAGATACAACACAAAATATTTTAGGTGGTGTTCGTAGCACGTGTACATATGTTGGAGCAAATAGACTAAAGCATATTAGTAAATGTACTACGTTTGTAACTGTACATAATCAATTTAACGCTATATATGAAAGTTCAACTACGAAATTATAAGGTATGCAGATTATGCATAGCAAAATTGCAAAAATAAGTAAGCAATACTGTACTATTTCTGTCTCATCTTTGATAAATATCATTGTAAGAAATAGTACTTATAAAGCGACCTCAGCTTAGAAAAAATGAGTGGCACTAGGAAAGACTAGGGCATATCCCATGCCTTACAAGTGGTACTGAAAGATAGGTATCGTGGTGACGCCGGAAGAGACCGGGGTATTGCTTCCCTCAAGCATCCAAACATAATCTAATAAGGAGAACAAAAATGGGTATGAACCTATACGACATTTTTGTGAGCTGGTTTGGACGCGGTAATTCGTTCGAACGTGACATGCTCACATATGCAAAAACTGAATACGGCGAAGACTGGAGATTCGCATACGAGCATTTAAAAGCTCACAAGGGCAAAGGCCCAAAAATGGGAGTATACAAATAATGACACAATTCGTATTAACAGCGAGCAATTGGTTAAACATCTCAGGACTATTTGAAGTGTTTAATGACATATATCGTAACTTAAAGTTACGTGCAAGAAAAAGAGCTGTACGCAAGCAGACTCTTAGAGAGTTATATAGACTTAGCGATCACGAACTACATGATATTGGCATTAGCCGTAGTGATATTATGTCTCTTGCAAATGGAACTTTTCAGGACAAAGATGTACCTGAAACAAAAAATACAAATGATAATTTAAAAGGATGGGTATAATGACTGCTATTACACAAACAACATGGACAGTTACATGCAAAGTATGTACTGTGATTAGAAACGCAATGATCTCTTTTTGGGATGGAATAGTTGCAATGGGTGAGTCAGCAGGTCGTGCAAGAGCTGCTAGAGAGCTTACACGCATGGGTTACTATGCAGAAGCTAAAGCACTAATGTTAGAGAATGACAATGGTTAGACTTGTTGTACATACTATCGTGCCTTTTGTAATTATGATGACTATCATGGTGGGAGTATTTGCTCTTAACACTATGAAATACAGTGGAATATTTTAATGTGGCCATACACTGACGAGGAATGGGAAACTATTTCTAAACCAAATAAGAAAAAAGAGCAGCATTAAGTTGCTCTTTTTTTATTGTGCTTGTATTACTAGATAGATAATAAGCCATAACATACCAACAGTAAACAGTATTAAAAATATTCCTAGACTCCATTCTTTAATACTTTCTATTCTTTCCTGTTGATTGTATATTTCTTCTTGACGTTGTTTTCTTATATCACCTTCTAATTTTAATAATTCTTGCCATGCACTAGGACCACGTGTAGCACTTATTATATCTCTAAGCTGATCTCTCATATCTTCTGCTTGTTTTCTTGCCATAAAGATTTGCATTGCTTCTTCTTCTACACTACTAGGTGAAAATACTTTTTTATAGAAAGGTGGATTTTTACTTCTTTGATCCAATTTTTTGAGATCGTTAATTGCTCCCATCCATCTACCTAAATCCTTGCCCATAGATTCTAAGTCTCGGCCAACCTGAATTCCTGCTTTGATAGTTTTAAATGCCGCAGTTGCTGCGCCCACCGCTGTAATTGGATCTAACATGCATATATTTAAATATAATTACAAGTCATAATCCATATATATTATAAATATTAGTATGGATATAATTTTAGACATAATGCCAGTCGATCCATTGACATTTATTGTATGTTTTGGGTTTGGAATTCTATTTACACTCATATTCATATTGTGGATCTGGCTCTGTATTAAGTTTTCCAATTAACTGCTATTTTAATTGGATAAATAATTACATGAGCAAACAACATTTATTAGTACATATAATTGAACAATTGAAACAAACTGAGTCTCAAGATCTCAAGTATTTGTTACTTGAAAAGTACAAGAACGAGAAAATGCTTGAACGTATTATGAGTATCTCTTATAATCCTTGGATTGATTTAAAAATGCAAGACTTTGATACACCAAAATCTGGTAAGAAATTTGGTATGGGTATTAGTAAGTTCTTACATATTATTGATGATATCATAGATGGTAAATTAGACGAAAAAGAAAAACGTTTTAGTTGTAATATGGCATTAAATCATATCAACGAACTTGAAGCTGATTTATTTAAAAATCTATTAAGACAGGACTTAGATTTAGATTTATCAGCACATACTATCAATAGGGTATGGCCTGGATTAATTATGAGCTTTCCAATGAGGTATGCATCACCTGGTACTATTGTTGATTATAAAAACTTTCCAGCATGTGTACAACCAATTAGCAAAGGACTACGTATAAACATTATTGTATATGATAACAAAGTTAGTTATAGAGGCGAAGCCGGAAACTATATGCCAGAGAGTTGGACAGTTTGGGATACTCAGTTTAAAAATCTTGTACAAGGACAAAATACAGTATTAGATGGACATGCTGTAGTTGTTGATGAGAATAATAACATTATTGAAACAAATGATGAAAAAGTTCTAGAAGCAGAACCAGAAGATATAAGGTTTGTATTTTGGGATGTAATTCGTTATGATGGATTTATTAGAGGCATAGATGATAGGATGGGATATAACTGGAGATACAATGGACTTAACCATATGATGTTGTTAGCAATAAGTAAAAATCCAAATCCATGTTATAGTGCGTTACCTGCTGAAATGGTCGGTAGTCAAGAACAATTAGATAGTACAGTTAAAGAATACAAAAATGGTTGTGTAGTAAAACAATTAGATGGTATTTGGAATCATAATTTTACCGATCAAGAATTAATTATTTCATAATTCTTGTTTACTTTTGTTTTCCAGTCATTTGATTTTACTTTTCTTCCACACTTCGTACTACAAATTTTATTTGGCTGATTGCTTGTCCAGTCTTTATTTAAAAACTGTTGAAAAAAATCATTATAGAAGATACTTTTAAAACTTGGATTTTTGTATAAGTTATTAAAATCTTCTCCATACAAGTCAGTAGCAGTTTTATAAAAGTCTTTAAAACCTTTGTGGTACTTTAAAGATTCAAAAAAACAGCAAGGCCATACAGTTCCATTATGAGCGATAAACATATCTCGTCGGTGTATACTTTTACAGTCTATATCTTCAATTGGTGCTTTTTCAACATTTGAAAAAAGATAATGGCTTAATTTTTCTTTTACTTTATCAGCTGGTCTAATTACGTAATCCTGGTTATTTGCTTCTTTGTTATGTTTATAATATTTTTTATCAATTACATATTCTGATTCTAAAAATCTTACACTGTCAAGTGTTGTAAATTTCTTAAAACCTAAATCTTTAGCAAGTTTTCTAGCAGTTTCAACTTGATGTTGATTATGTTGAAACACAATAAACTTCCAATTTGCGTTGCCTCCTGCATTTATAAATGCTTTGGCATTATTAATTATTTTGTTAAAATCTGTTTTTATTCTGTATATAAAGTTTGTATCAGCAAGTCCGTCAATACTAAATTGCACACTTAAATTTTTTACCTTGCCCAGTTCTGCCCATAGCTTTTCGTTGCGTGATCCGCCATTTGTTTCTATATGTGTTCTAATACCTTTGCTAGTAGTATAATTTACTATTTCTAATATATCAGGATGCATCATTGAATCACCTAACACACCATTAAAATTAAATTGTACAGTATCATTGACTTCGTCAGCAACAGTAAATATGGTTTCTTTTTTTAAGTGTCCTAATTCTAATTCTTTGTGAGGTTTAGAAGTACCCCATTCGTGTCTTACACAAATAGGACATCCTGAATTACAATATGATGTGATGTCAAACTCAATAGTTTTAAGTTGGTCTAGTTCAAAAAACTTGTTCATTTTTTAAGTTTCTTGATATACTTTGTTCCCATGTGATCATATACTCCGCTAAACAGTTGACGTTTAGACCAAGCACGTATTCTTCCACGTATCTTATCTCTGAATCTTGTCCACCAAGTTGTGCCATGCATTATATCGCCTTTGTAACTTAGATAGTAAAGTTCACCTACGTGTGTATAAAATCCAAAAGGTGGTACTGTGCAAACAATATCATTTGTATTTACAAATCTGTATGCTTCTATATTAGAAAATTGTTTTGACCATGTGCCATCTCCTGCACGTGGACTTCCATATGTATATAAAACTACGTCACCACCTCGTTTGTTTACTCTTGCAGCGAACAATGTAGCCATTGCTGCTCCCAAACTATGTCCAGTGATAACTAACTTTTTCTTGTCATGCTTTTTCATCCAACGTGTAATCTTGGGTCCAATCTTATCTAGTTCACCTTTAAATCCTGCATGAACTTCTCCTACAGTATCTGAGTCATGTTGCCATGCTTTGATATCTGCTACAATGTCACTTAGTTCTGTTGGTTGTGTACCTCTGAAAATAATCATTACAAAATCTGGCATGATGAGTCCATATGCCTGGGCACCATCATTGTCAAAGAATTTCATTTCGGTGTGCATTATTACACGTCTAAATAGATAATCTTTAAATTTTTCTGGACCTTCGTATGCTAGTTCACACATTTCAGCACATGTTTTTGCTAGTTCTAGATCAATTCTTTGTTTTTTCAATTATTTTCTCCAGTCTAATTACAGGAATGCGTTTGTTATCAATATAACGCCAAACTTTTCCACGACCATTATCAATTTCAAATATTGTTTCTCTATATCCTATGCTAATGATTGTTGAACGTTCGCCATCTAAGTAGCACTCATCTCCTGGCTCAAAACCAGGCTTCATTTTCCATCTAATGCTTGCAACAAGATCGCTTACTAGTTCTTTGAACCATAAAACAATTACACCTGTTACTGCTAAAGCAATAATTGGTTGAATCCATGTAGTAATTTTAAGTGCTTCTTCTTCTATACCCATAACATATGTATTTATTATCTTAGTAGTTTTCCACAGTTCTTAACACATATTTTTGGACAGTTATCACTTTCCCATCCTTCTATAAATGTTCTTTTTGCAAAGTATTCATGTTCCATGATGTTTTTTACATTATGTACACTCATACTATTAAAATCGGGATCTTCCTCGATTGCTTTTTTAAAATCAGGATCATCACGTAATACTTTACCATCTTTAGAAAATGGTTGATCCCATGCATTAACAATGTTACAACATGGCCATAATCTACCATCAATACTGCTATCCCACATTCTTAAGTCTTCTTCAGGAAACCAGGCATGACATGATATTTTATATTTCATAATTAATCTCTTTTAATAGTTCTTTTGTATATTCTATATTTTGTTGTGATATACGGCCTTGTAATCCACTTGTATTAATGAACGGACGAATATTAAATGCGTATTCAATTTCACAGCCTATTTTATTTGCTAAATTGTAAGCATCAATAACTTGATGGTAGTTCCAATCAAATATTAAAAACTTCCATTTGCCTATTCCGCCATTTGTAAAGTATGCAGTCATATTATCAATAGCACGTTCAAAGTTTACACCTTCTCTATAGTGCCAATTAGTTTCATGATCAGATCCATCTACAGCAAACTTCATACTAAGTTTATCTTTGTATTTTTTTGCACTGTTCTCATACCAAACTGGTTGTCGTAATCCAGCATTTGTACTAATAGTTACTCGTTCAGCATATTCTAAAGATGAATAAATAAATGTGTCAATATCCGGATGCATCATTGGATCACCGAGTTCGCCACAAAAATTAATATCTTTAAGTTTTATTTCATTGAAACTTTTAATATTATTTTGAAACACATTTATATCCATGTGTTGTGTGTTTAACCAATTGACTTTGTCACCTGTGCTAGTATCTGTCCTAGGACATGCTCTACACTTTGCTTGACAATAGCTGGTTATGGCAAATTCTATGGAATGATTCATGCAACTATTTATGTTGACATTTTTGAGAAATACCATATAATTGATACTTAAACCCTAAGGAGAAACTATGAGTAAAATTGGAACAAAAATTCCACAGGTTACATTTAGAACACGAGTACGTGACGAAAGCATTGATGGACCAAATCCTTTTCGTTGGCAAGATGTAACTACGGATGATTATTTTGCAGGTAAAAAGGTGGTAGTGTTTAGTCTACCAGGTGCATTTACCCCAACCTGTAGCACATATCAGCTACCAGGATTTGAAAACAATGCACAAGCATTTTATGACAAAGGAATCAATGCTATCTATTGTATAAGTGTAAATGATAGTTTTGTAATGAATCGTTGGGCGCAAACTGTAAGAGCAGAAGGATTGCGTCATATTAAAGTTATTCCAGATGGCAATGCAGAGTTTACAGAGGGTATGGACATGTTAGCATGTTTTACTGCTCGTGGATTTGGTTGCCGTAGTTGGCGTTATGCAATGGTAGTTGATGATGGTGTGGTAACACACTTTTTTGAAGAGCCGGGTCGTAAAGAATGTACATTTGACAATGATCCAGAAAGAGATACTGATCCATATACAGTAACAAGTCCGGAACATATCTTAGAAAACATCTAAATAAAAGGGGCTTGACGGCCCCTTTTTCATTGATAAATATAACAAAGGATATGTGATGTCAAAATACTTTCAACAATTAGATTATTTTACTAGTGATTTTGTTAAATCTCTTAATACAGAATTACATAATATGATTGACAACGGTATCATTGATTGGCATGAACATCATAAACAAATATGTATTAATACACACAAGGATCATGCACAGGATAAATTTAGTGGCATTCCTAAATGCCATATTGGTACTGGAAGCCTAGTTTATAACTGGGCAGATAATGGTGTGAATATTAATCAAGAAGATAGAACAAGTGTTGAAATGCACAAAGAACAACTAAGCGAATATGATTTCAACACACTTAGCCCAGAATTTAAAGGCACAGTATTTGAAGAATTGTTTAATACACTTTCAACTAATCACAAATTAGGAAGATTGCGTTTTATGAAAATGACACAAAGAAAGTGTTTGAGTTGGCATCAGGATTATACTACAAGATTACATATAGTGCTTGATTCGTATGAAGGTAACTTTATGTTAATTGAAGATGAAGTAAAACATATGCCTAATTATACAACTTGGAAAACAGATACTACTTACAAACACACAGCATTTAATGCTAGTATGCACCCTAGAGTTCATATAGTTGGAGTAATATTAGATGGTGTGCAAAGACGAAATACTTAGAAAAAGACTTGACATTATTTTATAATATGTTATAAATATATAGTTAACGTTGAAGCAACGTAGACATAAACTGGACCTGGGGGCGGTACCCAGCGCCTCCACCAAAATGAGTTTTAAAATGGATGAAGTAATACTGTGGGAACACAGAAAATTTTTAGTTAAATACATATGTATTAATAACTATTCACCTAGGCATGCAAGACTCATTTTGATGGGGGCGAAATAGGATCGACAGGTGTGAAAGTGAAGTGGAGTTAACCGGATGACTGCGTTATTGGTCAAACTTTATAATTGCAAATGACAATTATGCGCCAGCAATGGCTTCAGCTGCCTAATTAGGTAAGTGGGGGTTGGCAACGTACCTAGCAACAGAAACGTTGTTTTTATTTTAAGAAATATGAAATGGCATCAACGCAACAGATTAAACAAAAAGTAGAAAACGCTTCGTACAAAGAAGGGTTTGTTACAAACATTGAAAGCGATACAGCTCCTCCAGGTCTTAGCGAGGATACTGTACGTTATATTAGCGCACAGAAAAACGAACCTAAATGGTTGTTGGACTGGCGTTTAAAAGCCTACGATGCCTGGTGTCAAATGGAAATGCCAACTTGGGCTAAACTAGACATTCCAGAAATAGATTATCAAGCAATAAGTTATTTCTCTAAACCAAAAGATCACAATGATGCACCTAAAAGTTTGGATGACATTGATCCTAAACTACGTGAAACATATGAAAAGTTAGGAATAAGTCTTACTGAACAAAAAGCTCTTGCAGGTGTAGCTGTTGATGTTGTGTTTGATAGTGTTAGTGTAGCAACAACATTTAGAAAACAACTTGCTGACTTAGGTATTATATTTTGTAGTTTTGGTGAAGCAGTACAAGAGCATCCTGAGCTTGTTAAAAAATATTTAGGTAAGTGTATTCCAGCCAGAGATAATTACTTTGCATGTTTAAATAGTGCAGTATTTACTGATGGGTCTTTTTGTTACATTCCTGAAGGTGTACGTTGTCCAATGGATTTAAGTACATATTTTCGTATCAATGAAGCAAACACAGGACAGTTTGAAAGAACTTTAATTATAGCAGACAAAGGTAGTTACGTAAGTTATTTAGAAGGCTGTACAGCACCACAGAGAGATGAAAATCAATTACATGCCGCTTGTGTAGAATTGTTTGCACATGATGACGCAGAAATTAAATATTCTACAGTACAAAATTGGTACCCGGGTGATGCACAAGGCAAAGGCGGCATTTTTAATTTTGTTACTAAACGAGGCATATGTGATGATAGAGCTAAGATAAGTTGGACACAACTAGAAACTGGTTCAAGTATTACTTGGAAATATCCTAGTTGTATTCTAAAAGGCGATGATAGCATTGGAGAATTTTATAGTGTTGCTATTAGTAGATTAAAGCAACAAGCAGACACAGGCACAAAAATGATTCATTTGGGAAAACGTACAAAATCAACAATTATCTCAAAAGGTATTAGTGCAGGTGACGGCCAACAAACATACAGAGGATTAGTTGATATAAAACCTAAAGCAGAAGGTGCTAAGAATTTTACCCAATGCGATAGTTTATTATTGGGCGATAGTTGTGGTGCGCACACAGTTCCATATATCAATCAAAGAAATCCTAGTGCAACAGTAGAACATGAAGCAACTACAAGTAAAGTTAGCGATGAACAATTGTTTTACTGTAAGTCTAGGGGCATCAGTGAAGAGAATAGTTTAAACATGATTGTTAGTGGATTTTGTAAAGATGTATTTTCAAAATTACCAATGGAGTTTGCCGCAGAAGCAAATGCTTTACTAGCAATTACACTAGAAGATAGCGTGGGGTAATGTTAGCGTTAAATAAAAAAATATTGTTAAATAACTATATGCCCGCCCAGGAAGAGATTAAAGAAGCATATCGTTTGTTCTTTTTAGTAAAAGGGCATTTGAATTGCACACAAGAAACTGCATTAGGTAGTGCAGATGGATATTTCAGACGTTTGTGGATGGCCGGAAGTAACGGTGCTCCATTATACGAATATGAAGAACAGTTTGAAAAAGCATGGAGAGAAAAAAATCTAAAATGAATGTAAGAAAATTAGTGGATAAGATCCCAGAATTTTGTTTAAGCCATTGGTTGCTCAGAGTGCCATTGGCTATCGTCTTTTTACAGCAAGGTCTTGACAAATGGCCAATTAATGTAGAAGACTCTCCTGTAGAACTAACACTACTTGTTTGGACTTTTGTTGTACTAGGTGAACTAGGAGCAGGTGTAGGGTTGTTAGTAGGAGGTTTGATTCACCATCAAAAGTATTTCAAAGAGATAGGCGATCTAATTACACGGTTCTCAGGCATTACTATTGCAAGCATATTGACTGGAGTGATATGGACAAGCCAACCAGAAAGTTTTTGGGACGTAATATTGTATGATCATTTTCATGTCTTGCTATGGGTAGGTGGAATGTATTTTGCACTAAAAGGTAATAGACTATGAAACTGCTACATTATTACACAGACAATAATTTAGTAAAATGCTGTTTTAATGGCATAAGTACTGATACGAATTAGCTTTTAATTGAAAGGAAACATAAATGAAAGTATTATTAGTAATGTTGATTGCATTATTTGCAAATACAGCATATGCAGATGACATGTCTATTGACATGTTAAACAAACGTGACGACGGAGCTAAAATGGTATATAGTGAAGATGTAGCACGTGTGGAAGTTGGAGATACCATTACTTGGTTACCAACATCAAAAGGGCACAATGTAGAATTCATTGCAGGCCCAGATGGTTGGAAGGCTCCAAAAAAATCAAAACTATCAAAAGAATATTCATTTACATTTGACACACCGGGTGTTTATCTATATCAGTGTACACCACATAAGTCAATGGGTATGATTGCTCTTGTGGTTGTAAGTGAAGGTGGAGAAGCACCATTAAATGACGTATCAAAAACTAAGGTAAAAGGTAAGTCAAAAAAGAAATTAAAACAGTTAATCGAAGAACTAAACAAATAATGATAAATTTCATAAAGAGGCTTTTCATACGTGAGAAGCCTCAACCAATTAAAGAAAAATTTAATCATAAGAAACGTAAAGACGGAGATACAATGTCCGATAAAGATAAAATGGACAAAGGTTTTAATGGAAAAACTTATACCATAAATGGCATTGAAGGCGATTTTTAGGTTGACATCTATACAACCTTAATGTAATATGAATACTTAGACTATAGGAGAATACAGAATGATTGAATTATTTGTAGTTATGGGATTGTTTATGTTTGATAATAATGAAGCACTAACAGCTTTCAAACAAAAACAAGACGAAGGGTATACATGGGAATATGTGGGTAGGCAACAGCGAGACCCAGATGCACTTGCTATCCCAATTATCAGAGAAGACACTGGTGAAGAGATTGTCTATTGGCGTTTAACTAAATAGGCACGGTATGTATAAAGTAACTGCATACTTCAAAGAGCATTATGTAACACAGAAGTTCTACGACTTGTATGATGCTATAGATTATAGAGATACTGCTGATGCGCATTATCCTGTTAAAGTAACATTTGAAAAGGTAAAGAGTATGAGAGAATGGGTATATGATAGCTGGAATGGTGTTATGAATATGGATAGAAATCCATTGA
>Ga0181410_1000953_pt1 | contig 12536 bp, 6 predicted proteins | sample 33SPOviralmetaG_FD_130112 | JGI IMG/M metagenome (GOLD analysis project Ga0181410, IMG submission 130112) | Marine viral communities from the oligotrophic San Pedro Time Series (SPOT) site, San Pedro Channel, CA, USA - 33 SPOT_SRF_2012-06-20 | ecosystem: Environmental > Aquatic > Marine > Strait...
AGCTTCATTGTAGTCTTTATCTCGACAACATCTTTTTCCATGCCATCTAAGCGAGCATGAGCCTGGTTAAGTGTGCGTGTTCTTTTGTCCATCTTTTTCTAACTCTTGCTTGAGCCTCTGCATAAAAGCCTCTCGGCCTACTTGCAGTTGCGTTAGATTAAACTGTGTGCTTGCTATCTTCTGATCCAAAGAACCAATGTGATTTACACAGCCCTTTGCTTCGTCTGATAGTTGATCTTCTGTGTATTCTATATCGTCAATCGTGATGGTCTTTTTATCTTCAACCATGTTGATCTCCTTTCTAAGTTATGCAGCCCAAGGTTGTCCTGCGCCTGTGGTTGGTGTTTTCTGAGTTGCAATATCAGCAGCAATAGCCGCTTCAGTCGCATCCTTATCTAGCGCAGCTTGCACCCAAGCAATGCAGTTAGCTTCAGTTACGCTGTCGTAAGCTATAAACCCATCTGCGCTTGCATCTGGTGTGTGGCCTGTTGTGCCGTAGCTAGACGCTGAGTGATCACCATCGACGCCAGTGCATCGCCAGTGGATAGTAGTGATGCCACCGTCTGATAGAGTTCTTTCTACTGTGGGGATAGTCCAAGTGTATGTGATTGCCATGCGTTATGCTCCTTCTAATGCTGTTATTCGGGCTTCTAATTCTTTAATTGTAGCGACCAAGAGTGGCACTAGTTTGCTTTGGTCAATGCCTTGGTAAACAGGGTTGCCATCATCATCGACCTCGTTGTGTGTACCAGTGATTGCTTCTGGTACAACTGACTGCACTTCGTGTGCTAAGAAACCATCAACAGTTGTGTCTGCGTCAGCGATAAAGTTGAAGCGTTTAGGCTCTAGCTGTTTAAGGCGTGTTGTTGCTCCTGTTAAGCCAACTACATTTTCTTTAAGGCGATAGTCGGATGATGTGTTGTAAGCTGTGGAACTTGTTGTAATGCTAATTGATCCAACAACACCACCGTTAGCTTGACCGCCACGAATAAATCTTGAAATTGTTCCATTGCCACCTGTTAATTTTAAGTTAAGGCATCCTGCATTGCCTGAGTTAGTTGCCACACAAATGCCATTGGTAGCTGCCGTATTAACACTTCCATCTGTAAATGCAGCCGTAGCACCCACAAGCAAGTTGCCGTTTTGGTCTATCATTGCTTGAGGTGTATCTGCCTCAAGATTTGAAATACCAGTATAAAAACGCAAATCCATGTTTCCAGATGTGTCAGCAGCCTCGCATCTAATCCCTGCGTAATGCGGAACACTTCCTGTACTACTGTCAATGTTTTTGAAAGCTATTGCTCCGACATGAGCGCCAGCCCCAATGTTGCTAGAAGCATTATTGCCAATTATGAGATCGCCACCATCTCCGCCAGATATTTCTAAAACTTTAGCTAGAGAGTGTATGCCAGAAGGCGAATTTGTTCCAATCCCAACGGCTCCATCGCTTACTATGCTCATAGCAAATGCGTTGTTTATATAAAACAACATCTTTTCTGAGCCATGCGAGTACTCAATTCTTCCAACAAGATTAGCCTCAATCGAAGTACCATCAGCAAAGAATAAATTACTTTCTGCACCACCGTAAATTGTAATACCCTCTGACCCAGAGCCAGAGCCAACAACTAGGTTATTGCCCCCGTTATAAAACGAACTAGAAATGGTGTTTCCGATTCCAACCGTTCCATCGGCTGATATGCGGACTCTCTCAGAGTTGTTGGCTGTAAACAATAGTGAGTTGTCTGAATTGTTGTAGGATACCTGACCAATACGACCATTATCAGAATCACCAAAGTGCAGTCCTGCATACCCACCGCTTCCAGATGTTATGGTTACTGACGCATGACTACCTGTTGAACCATTGTTTTGTACGTTCAAAAAGCTGTTAAAATAAGAGGGCTGTGTACCAGACGCTGTTCCCACATTGACAACACCGCTGCTAGTGACAGTGCCGGTTACGTCAACCCCTGATGAGCTTGTGGCGATTTTGACGGCATTACTATGCAGTAGCTCTACTGCACCACCCTCAGTAGCCTTTAGTAAATTAGCTGTACCGCCAGAGTTTTGAACTAGAAGTTGGTTAGTTAATAATACTAATGGCCCTGTACCTTGGTCACTAATAGCACTAAAACTATTCGCAGCATCGTGAAATAGCTGGAGGTCTGAGGAAGCCCCCAAGATGATTTTGCCGTTGTCAGCAACAGTAAGATCATTAGAAAGCACAATGTCATCAAGCGTCAGTGTACCGCTAATATCCTTGTCAGCACTATCTGCTAAGTCTCTCGCTCTAGTCATTCTCAGTTTTCCTTTATATTGCTGCTATAATAAAGGCTAAGAGTTCGCTGTATCTTACGCCCATTCTAGTTCTTTCTTCGCCAGTTTCTTCGTCAGTCCAAGTGCTAGAGATAAACATTGCGTAATCCCCTGCGTCTAATCCTTCAGCCTCAAATGCAGCCTGTAAGTCTTGAGCTATGATACCAAAGTGTGTTCTGGCTTTGTCACCCTTTTCAGCTACCTTGTCCTTCCAACGAAACTTACGCAGCAAGCCTTTGGCAGCTACAGCCACCCTTTGCTCTGCGTCTGTTAGCTCTGCAATGTCTTGCTTCTCGTTGCGGTCAGATGTTTGGATAGTGCCGTTGGTTGCATGAATATCATCATAACGTAGATCAGCCTGTCCAATATCTTCAGTATTGTCTGAGACTGTACCACCAAGAGCAGGTAAAAGGCCGTTTGAGTTAAATGCAATTCCGCTTACAGCACTTGGCCCACTAATAATAAAATCATTCCCATTAACAGCAATAAATCCCACAGTGGAGCCGTCCTTGCGGAAGTTGACAATTGCCCCATCAGTAGTAATACGGTTAAACTGAGCAACAGGATTATTTGCAGCAGCTTGAAAACTACCATCTGTAACCATTGCCCCTGTTTCACTGCTTGTAGTAGCTAAACTTGTGCTTGTTGTTCCCACAAGCAAGTTGCCTGATGCGTCCAAGGTCATCGGAGTGCTATAACTTGTTTGACTAGCAGATTTGTTAAAGCGTATGCCACCGCCAGTATAAATATCTAAGAAGTTGTTTGAAACACCAAGGCCACCAACCCAGTTACCTTCAGCTTGAACAACAACTTTATTTGGCCCTAATGCACTAGAGGAATAATCGTTATCGAACATCAACCGACCATCCATAGATGAGAATGCTGTTGAGCTATTTGCTCCTATTGTCCCTGAGAGATATAGGCTCTTGAACGCCAAGCCACTTTCACCCAAATCTATTGTGTTAGATATGTTTGCCCCATTTTTGTGAGGAAATATTGCGTTAGTTCCAAACTGAAGACCCGAATGTGATGAATTGCCTTGGATCGTTAGGTTGTCACCATTGTCTACATCAATACTGCCGATACCTGACTGATCCTTGTAGAAGCCTAGAATCGCACCATCGGTTGAGGTTCGATTGAGAGATAAGGTTTGTCCGTTGTTAATAAAATAACTGTCTGAATTAGGAATTAAAACTATTTTTGCATCACCATTAAATGTTGATGAAGTAGAGCCTACAAGCAACTTACCCGACGAGTCGATGCGCATACGCTCATTGTTGCCACCAGTTCCAAATATCAATGCATCTGATGTTGCGGTGTGCATAATGAACTCATTGGAAGTGGCGTTGCGGAATGTTAAACCACCAGAATTAGGCCCACTAAATCGGGCTACGTCATTACCACCGCTTGATCCATCTACATCTAGAATCATTGAAGGCACAATTGTTCCAATACCAATTTTATCGCCCACTACACTGAGAGCAGCGTTAAAGGTATCATCTTTTGCAGCAATAAAATCTATTCTAGCATCTTCACTACCATTACTAACATCTGTTGCCGTTACTTGTATTCTAGCAAAAGTAGCCTCATTCCCTGCATCATCTTCGCCTTTAAAAAGAACACGACCTAATACGTCATTATCGGCAGGACTAGCACTATTTCTATATAGGTTTAAAACTGGGCCAACATTTGCATCTGCATCTGTGCTTATAAGTGTAAGGGCATCAGAGTTATCAGTAACAGTTATTGTAGCCGCCCCATCCACAGTTAAGCCATCAGATGTAACAGAACCAGTAACATTTACATTTCCTGAAAAAGTACCGCCAGTACTAGCAGGAACCATATCGGCTGTAGTAAATGACTTAAAGGAAGTGACTTGCAATACATCACTTGCAGTAGCGCCACTTGCTAATACAACGCTCGTACCATTCGTTGCAGTGTAATCAGTACCGTTAAACAGCAATGAGCCGTTCAGTGTCACAAGTATATTATTAACAGTATAGCTTAGTGTAGCACTATTAGCATCAGAGCCAGAGAATGTTGTCTGACCGCCTGACGCTGAATACTGATATGTTGTTAGGGATACATTCCCTGCTGATGTTGCAGCAATCCAACTCGCACCATCATACACTTTCATAATGTTTTCTGAGCTAGAGAAATAAAGCATACCACTAGCTAACGCATCACCGTCATTGTCCACTGTAGGATCGCTAGACTTAACACCTAAATATCTGTCATCAAAGCTATCATAGGATGTTGCCGCAGATGCAGCACTAGCCGCAGCCGCAACTTGCGAGGCCGCAGCAGCAGTTTGGGAAGATGCAGCAGCAGTGGCGCTCGAAGCTGCATTAGTTGCATTTGTGCCAGCATTTTGTATTGCGCTTAGATTGTCAGTGACGTTTTGCAGATTTGTTGTTTGTCCGGCTACAGTTGTTACGTTAGCTGATATACCAGCGACAGTTGTTACGTTACTCGATATGCCAGCAACTGTACCAATATCGGAAGCATCAGCATTAACGGCATTGATAGCAGTTTGATCTGAGGAAGTTGGCGTTGTACGGAGCCACGTAGTAGTTCCAAGGTTGTAGACCATAAGAACATTATTGGTGGTATCAAAGAAAAGAGCACCGTCAATAAGAGCATCACCGTCATTGTCTACAGTGGGATTGCCGCCTGATGTAGATTTCGCGCCTAAGTACCTATCGTCAAAACTATCTAACGCGGCTTCTGATGCGGCTTGTGCTGTTTCACTAGCCGTCTTTGCAGTTTCAGATGCAGTCTTTGCTGTCTCACTAGCGGTTTTTGCAGTTTCACTAGCCGTAGCACTTGTAGCTGCCTCACTTGCTTTTGTTGTGGCAGTAGCACTACTAGCAGCAGCTGCTGTAGCTGATGTTGTTGCGCTTGCGGCATCTACGATTAAATCATACTTTGCACTGTTAGAATTTGTTGTAAGAGGCTGAGAGCCAGAGCTAGTGTGATCTGAATTAACAATAAAAATATTATTAGTGCTTGTGTCTTTGACTATATCACGCGCAACATATGTAGTTGACGTTGCCCAGTTCCCTTTAAATGTGCCAAGCTCTTGAGCAATATTAAGGTTACCACTGGCATCAAAACTAAACACTTTGTTAGCTCTATCTGTTGCAGATACAGTAAACTCAGAATTAGCTATTACGTTTGTTCGAGAGCCTTTGATTGCACGGCTTAACTCTTCCTCGTGTTTCTGTGACATAAACACAAGCTTGTCTAAAGCTTCTTCTAAGCTTTCGGCTGGAAAAGGATCGTTTGCAACCAGGTCAAGACCCTGGGTAAGAGGCTGAGAGCGCAAGATCACAACCGTGACACCAGAAGCTGGAGCGGATCCAAACACCACATTACCGCCAGATGCCGACCCTACCCCAGTGACTGTGTAATGTGTCGTTATAGTTTGTACAGTTTCAGTTCCATCCGCTGCCCTGAGAATGACAACAACATCTGACTGATCAAAAATTTTAAACGTGTATGCAAAAGTGGTAAGTGAGCCATTTGCTGAATAACTGACTTTGTTTGTGGAGCTAGATACTGTCATTGGTCAATAATCCCTAACGTTTCAATTTTGTCTTTTGCTTGTTCTTTATTCCTAAAAGCTTGTGCTAAGTTTTGATGTTCTGGCATTCGCAACAAAAGTTGAAAACCTTCATCTAAATAAGCGTCTTCTATTGTTTTTATAATTAATAGAGCTGCATCTTCGGTAAGTGTGCGGTTATCTAAGCCTTGCCGATATTCACTAAATGGAAACGTCATTTCATATTCTAACGCATCTCTAAATGTCATGTTGTCATATTGTGGTAACGTAGCTACGTTCTTTGCCTGGTTTAGAAGATCAAATCGAGCGCCTTTTGAAAGACGCAAATCGCCATATGTATACGGCTCTCTCAAAGGCCAAACGCCAGTTCTTTGGTGAAAATCTGCAAGCGCTTGCTCTAGTTTAGTTGGCTCTCTGCCTTCTCGTATTCTAATACCAGTCATACTGTTCCACAGCGCCAGCCCATGATTGATTGAAAAGCTTACGTCTTGGCTACCTTTTTCGTAGCCTAATGAATCATAGCCCTCTGTATTCAACTCATCTGCTAATTGCTGCCTACCAGGCACAGCACTGCCTTTTACTGCCATAGCAAGTATGTCTTTATAGGCTAGATAAAGTTGATCAGTTAATTCTGATTTTGTTTGACCAACTAAAAAGTACGCTTTTGTATCAAAAACTTTTTTGCCATTTTCATCAAACTTGTAATGAACAGGGTCACCGTTTTTATCTTCTGCTTCAACGTCATCCATTGTGTAATATTCGTAATCGCCTCTTGGATACAAACGTGTTGGATCTACTCCGCGCATAACTTGTCTTTGCAGTCCAGCAACAGGATTTGGCACACCAAAATAACTCGCTCCTTCAGCTGGCGTTCTTGCTAATAAAACAAGACGTTCTTTAAGATCTTGTACATCCTCATAACTTGCTAATTCAGCAACGTCAGCTAACCCTTCTAGCATTGGCATTTCTTTGTAATAACCAAATGTTGAACCCATAACGGACAACGTAAAATCAAGCATCAACTCTGGGTTATCAAGGTCATTAGCAATGCCTGTTTTTACGGCTGCTTCCGCTGTTGCAGTGTATAATTGAATAATACTGCCAACAGGCTCTAAGCCATTTAACGATAAATAATGAAGCTCGCCATTAGGTTTTCCCATCTCATTATACAATGGTAACAATTCATTTGTTTCTGGATCGCGAGGCCAGTTATTTTTATCTTTAATCATAACATAGCTGTTGGGCTGATAACCAGGTTTTTGCACAAGCAACGCTGCACGTTCATTTTTATCAGACGGCATAGCACCAGTAATCCGTCCATTAGCAAATTCGTTAATAACATATGCGCCTGTCATCGATGCCATAGAAAATTTAGCTAATGCTTTTTGTTGTTCTGCTGCTGTGCCAGTGCCTAATGCTTTAAATACTTTATGAAATGGAAACGCAGCAGCAACACCTTTAACAATTGCATTTGCTGGCGTTTGTGCAAATGGCAGTAATAGTCTACCAATCGGTATAAAACCAAGACGCAATCTTTGGATCAATCCAGCTGGTTTGCTAAGAAATGCAATATCGTCTTGCAGTGTATTGTATCTAGCAACAGCAGTAAGCTCGTCTTTGTAATTTTCTGGGCTTAACAAAACCATACCAGCTTCATCAAGCGCTGTTGTATTATTTTCTCCTCTGCCTAAAGCATTACGATATGCATGATTTGCCTGGACATATAGTTCGCCACGTTGCGATATTGTTTTAAAAAACTCGTCAGCTGTTGTTAATGTGCGTAGAAATAATCTACTTGCCTGACCGACAGTGTTTACAGCTGTTCCGAATGCCGTAGGACTATTGCTGCGTAAGGCTCCACCGTAATTTTCTATGTCTGCTTTTGCTCCTAGAGCTGGTTGCTCTCGTATAAAACCCACTTTTGCAACGCGCAGCGCATCACCAAATGAGTCAATGTATCCTTTAAATCTAAACATCGCATCAGTGGCAAAAATTTTGTCTTCGTTTGGCAAGCCCAAAGCATCACGATATTTTGTAACTGGGATCTTAAACAAACCACCAATTAATTCTTCTGGTAACTGCCAAGCCATCCATAGGGTATTGCCTAATCCGTTGCGTACAAATGTGCCTGTGCCAGATAACATTCCAGAAAGATACGCTTCGCCTAATGCGTCAGATGTTTTAGCCATAGCAGCTTTTGCATGAAAACGCACAAAGCCAGCAAAACCTTTGTTGCTTCGCCTAATATCTTTTGCTCGTTTTGCTATTTGCTCGACGGTCAGTTCACCAAGATCTTCTGCCATCATGTCAGTTTGCTTTTGTGCAATTTCCATAAGGCCAGTATCGCCACCCATAAATCTTTGTAGATTTAAACCGCGTCCGTATTCTGATCTATTTCCACTTACTTGCAAAAAGATTGCTGGCACGATTTTGTTTAGACGCAAGTATTTAAATTTATCGTCTTTGGTAGCCGTCTTATTTAAAATTTTGTCTTCCAGCTTAAGCATTTGTTTTGTTGTTTCGCCAAGAATTTCATAAGCTGCAAATAGATCCTCTGGTGTTAGAAGACCTTCATCTAAACGTTTGTTAAGAATTCTCTTGGTTGTGTTAAAGGTATCAGCAAATGCTTCAGCTGCTTTCTTTTTACTTACAGAAATTGGCACATTACCACGAGTAGCTTTATTAATTAGCTGTGGCATCGATTGCGCTTTTTGTTTTAAAAGTTTTGCTACATCTTCTTGTGTTTGCAGCAAATCAAAGTTAATGCCATCAACACCACTTGGCGCTGGCGCATCAGCTCGTTCATCAGCTTCTTTTTTTACTGTGTCATCAATCTTATCAATTTTAGTTTTTCTACCAGTATATGCATTGAGTATGGACTGATTGGCATCATCCATAAGCTTGTTAAATTCTGTTTCAACAGGATCAACGTCATCGAGCAACTCATCAACAGCAGCTGCACCCTGATCTATTTTTGTTTGTCGAGTATTGCCGGAAGAAAATCCGCGATCTGCAAAAGTCTTGACGCCTTGCTCAGATAATATTTGTGGAGCCAAAGCAACTTTAGCTGCCATAGGATCATAATCAGGTGGCGCTATAACTTCTTCTTGCTCTGTCGGGATCCGTTGCGGTTGCGTATTTGACAACTGCGTAAATGCTGGCGGTATTGCAGCATTTTTATCCACTTGTGTTTTAGAAGCAGAACCTAAACTATCAAGCAAAAGCCGAAATGTTTCCTTTACACCTGTACCGCCTAAAGCCAATTGATTTCGAGCTGGATTAATTGCCATTTCTGTAGGCGCACCAGCTGCATTGATTTGAGCTCGCTGTGTTTGCTCTTCAGCTAAGTCATTTGGATTTACTGCCATGATGCCTCACGCAAAAAAGGCCGCATAAGCGACCTATAAGTAGTTTAAAATTTTATTAATTATTTGTGTTGTTCAAACGAGAAAGTTCCGCGTTTTGCGCAGCAACTGCATCGTCATAATCTGTAAATTTGGGTACATCAGTAGCACCGCCAAAATAACTAGGATCATACACATAAAATACAACATCTGGTTCACCATTGTTAAAACCTTTAAAAGTATTTTTATCCCAATTGTCTGGCGCAAACTCATCATTCCAGGGCAATCTAGCTACTGGTTTAAATCCAGCAGTTTCGTATATTCCAGACAGAAATGTATCAAACGCATCGAGCTTCTTGCCACCAGCTGCAATAGCAGCTTGCATCATAGAATATCCAATGCGACCTGTTTCGTTGCCTGATTGAAACACAGCAACAATATCGCCATCAGGTTTTATTGCAAAGCCACTTCCGTTTTCAGTTCTAAATAATCTTGCAGATGCAAGCTCTTCTGGTGATTTTATTTCTACTTGTGCGCCAAACCTATGAGCTGACATAGCGTTTGTCATATCTGTGTTGTATTGAGTAGCTGTCTCAGCAGCTGGCGTTTCATTTATTTTAGGTAATGAAATGCCTACTTCACTGTATATACGTTGTGTTTGTTCGTCAGGATTAAGGACTAAAAGCCCATCTCCTTCAGACCCTTCTCCGCTTCCTCGCGTGTAAGGGCTGGATGCTTCACCAGTAATTTCTCCACTTCTTCGTTGCGATCGAACGGTACGTTTTGGGGCGCTGATGCTTCGGAAGCCTGTGAGCTCCGCATCTGTCGATTGCGCTCCAACTTCAGTTTCATCGCTTGAGCGAACTCCTGATCGTAAGACATTTCCTATTTTCTCCGCTGTTTCTGAAAAAGAACCTGGACGAGATAACACACCTAAATCAGTATATAGGTTTTGTTCGTGAAACCACAAGACTGCTTGTGCATCTTGCTCAGATAAACCTTCACTAGTTAGTTTGTCAACTAAACGTGCTGTAAATTCTTCCATACGTTTACGCTCTGGAAGATTGCGTGGCTGAGCTGCTAATGTACCGTCTTGGTTTCGCATGTTTCCAAAATGTCTATTGAATGACCGCGTAAACCACACATCTTTAGTCGTGCCTTGATAACCGTTAATGTTTAGTGAGTAACGCCCAGTTTTGTCACCAAGCACCATAGCACCAAGATATATACTATCTTTACCACCGCCCAATGCAGCTGGCGCACCGCTTAACCCAGCAGCTTTGCGTATTTCAGTAAGTTCTCGTAAAGTATGTGGTGACAGCCACCAATCTGCAAAACCTTCAAGACCTTTTGTTTCTACAAGATGTGCAATGACACGCATACCTGATGCTACAGCTTTTTGCTTTGCACCCCATCCAGCAGCTGGAATACCTTCGGTTACAGCACCAGCTATTGGTGGTTCTGTTGGAACTTTGCCTGTTTTCAAAAATTGTAAGAATGCCGCTGTAACTGCTTTTGTATTATTAGAAACTTTATTTCCAATAGACGTTGGCGCAGCCATCGCAGACCATAGCACACGCATAGTCTCGTTATTTTCTAAAACTTCTAAGCCTGGCGTTTTTGATAGTATTTCAAACGTTTTCTTTACGTCAGCATCGTACCAGCCTTTGCCACTAACAGCCTGATCTAGTTGAAACATAATTTCGTCAGCAGCTGCATCTAGTACTAAATCAAAATCTGCATCGTTATTAGGATCTAATTGTCTACCGTATATATTTTGATGGTTTTGCTCAAAATACGTAGCTAAATTTTCTATTTTTGGTTTGTTGCCTTGCGATATTAATAATACTTGTTCCTTTGCATTTTTGTTTTCTGCGCCACCTTCTCTGGCTACAACATAAAACGAACGTTTATTCGTTTGACCAAAGTTACCTAGATTACTACCAAGTGGCGGCATTTGACCAGGCTGGTTAAGTCGCTCACCAACGTCTTTCACAACATTAGAAAACGTTTCTTGCATGTTATTCGTTGCAGCTTTAACAAACGGCAATACTTGCTCTTGTGTAATGTCACCGTCTTTTATGGCTCTAAATGTTTTGCCAATACCTATTAAGATTGGCTCTGCAATTGAAGAGATTACACCACCTTCTAATGCAGTCTTAAATCTTCCTACATAGTCTGGATCATTTGGATCCGTTTGCATAAAATCTACTATAACGTTTTGTGGTATTTCTTTACCAAACGCTTCACCTAACTCATAAATAATATCAGATAAGCGTCCTTCGTTTCCCTCGAATGCTAGGAAATCGGCAGCAGCTCCACCAGTAAAACCCTTCATAAAGTTACTTTTGCCAAATCTAAAAAACTTACCAAGCCCAGCATAAGCACCAATAAACTGTGCAAAGGTTCCTAGCACTTGCGCTCCACCACCTGACTGTTCATCTACTTGCAGTAAGCTTTCAAGATCTACCGCATATGGGCGCTTTCCATTTTCGATTTGTGCAATCTGTGCATTTATTTCATCGCTTGACGCAAACTTTATTGCTGGATCAAATTCACCAGTTTCTGGGTCAAAAATTTGAAATTGAAAACTACCTTCTAAATCAAATAAATTTTCAGCTATCTTTTGATCTTCTGTGCTTTCTGGTTTTGGTAAAGCATTACTTAGAAATAGTGCTGGGTTTTTTATACCACCAAGAGCAAGACCTTTAGTAATTTCTTTTACGCTGCCCTTAAATAGTGGGTTATCAACTGGGCTTACCACATCAAAACCCAAGTCAAATGCTTGCTGTTGCACCTCTTCAGTAAGTGGCTCAGTAATGCCAGACTTAGGTTGTACGTTTATAAAACCACCTTCGGCAATCACAGCATCATCAAAACCAGCTGCATAGAAATCGTCTCGGGTGGGCGTCATACCGTTGTCTAATAATGACTGATTGTACATCTGTGCATCTTCTAATGCAGTCAACTCTTGCTCAAAAACTTTGACGTAACCACCGCCCTCATTATTTTTAAAAAATTCATTTTTGTTTGTAGCAACATTGTATTGTTTTTTTGTGTTATTAAGATTTGATCCAAGATTTGCTGCAATAGCATTTTCAGCATTTGCGTATCGATCAAGCTCTTCATCTAATGTTGTATTAAAAATAAATGACATGTTATTCGCTCATTCGTTCGATTTCTGCGAGTTTTTTTGCTAATGAATTAAACGATCTTTTATACTGTGTATAATCTGTTTCGTTTTGGTTTGTCGGATTTGACAAACTGTCATACCAATTTTCTAAAATAGTTATTGCGTCTTGTGGTGTTTGTGC
>Ga0181410_1000957_pt1 | contig 12496 bp, 9 predicted proteins | sample 33SPOviralmetaG_FD_130112 | JGI IMG/M metagenome (GOLD analysis project Ga0181410, IMG submission 130112) | Marine viral communities from the oligotrophic San Pedro Time Series (SPOT) site, San Pedro Channel, CA, USA - 33 SPOT_SRF_2012-06-20 | ecosystem: Environmental > Aquatic > Marine > Strait...
AAAACCATGCGGTTCCCTCTCAGGTTAGCATCCGGCGAGTTTAGTAATCCTTACTTATTATCGTGTTGTTAATTTAAATAAGCGCTAGATTATAGTTATAATAAAACATTATTATAACTTTTAAAATATTAAGTTATTTATATGGGTGTAAGATTAAAAAGAATATTAAATACTAGAAAAAATGGTGGCAAGAGGCGCCAAAAAAAATCGTGCAAGAGAGTATGCAAACCTCTCAAAACTAAACTATGTCGGAAGTCATTACATGATCGAGGCTCTTGTTTACGAAATAGCACTAGAAAATTTAACGCTAAGAAGCGTAGAAAAAAAACTTGCAAGAGAGTATATAAACCTCTCAAAACTAGACGATTCTGGAAGTCAGTAAATGGTCGAGGCTCTTGTTTACGAAATCGCACTAGAAAATTTAACGGTAAGAGATGCACCAAGATTGGTGGAAAAAAACCACTTTTTGATTATAAAAAATATTTATGTTGCGGATACTACCCTGACGACGAAGAAGATTCTCTTCGTAATATAATAGACGAATATTGGGAAAACCTGAAAAAAATTAGAGCGGATCGTGTAGACTACCCTTATTCCGCTCCTGCCGAGATCACTCTGTATAATTCTATATATAAAATAATGGTTTTAAAATATTGTGATCTAAAAGAAGGTGTTCACGGCGCAGTCGAGCGCCAAACGACGCAGTCGGGCGGCAAGCAGTTAAACCTGAAGCGCGAGGCCGAGGAGATGGTTTTAGAATATTACTCGCAGAAACATGAAACCGGATGTAGTCTTATCGAGCATGTTGTGCGCTCCCAGCTCGACCACAGCGCGCCGCCTGTCGAAGACCCAGATGACGTTGAGGGGTTTAATATTATGCATAACGTTTATTCAATATCAACTTACGTACAATTGATAAAAGTTCATAAAGAAAATATCATTATGTTCATAAAGTGGGTAAATTTAAGACATATGTTTAATAACTCACGAAATATAAAAGTGTCCCCAAACTACTTGATCGCAAAATTTGAAAAATACCTAGAATACAAGCTGGAATCGCGCCGCGGCGTCGACCGTCGCGTCGAGGCGGCTGCGACGATGGAGGATATGAAACGATTTTTAAAAACGGTCTCCATCGCGCGCAAGCTAATCAGCGACGTCGCGCGCGCGCGTGCTCTCAAGCCGCGCGACCACGCGCGCTCGGCCTCGCTCAGCGCCGCGAGCGAGGCGCTCGATGATATCACCTTATACAGTAATATGTTAAAAGCGCGAAAAGAAGTATTTCAGAAAGAAATTGAATTTACCAGAATGCTTTGCCGGTACGTTCATATACACCTTCTGTTAGACGACAACGCAAACGACGATATAGCCATAAATAAATATTTAAAGAATATAAAACTTTTTCCACAAGATGATTTCTCGGACGACCCGAATTACTATGTAAAGGACGTAGTAAAAAAACTTTTCCCTCATCTGCTCGTCAAGATCAATAAAGCCATCGACGACGAAGGAGGAGAACGCGAGCGCGAGCTCTACGCCGCCGAGGCGCGCGTCGAACGCGAGCAGCAGGGGCGCCCGCTCTACGCCGCCGAGGCGCGCGTCGATGGCGGGCGTGGCGGCGGCGGCGACGAGTCCGACGACGACGACGCGATCAGATCGATCCTCTCTGCCTTCTATTTGGACACTTATGGTTTGTTCGCGAACGCAACGAGGGCAAAGGTGACCGACGGCGGGTACGGCCGCGCAGTCGTCGAGGCGCAGCGGGAGTTCTCGCTCGCCGCGGATGACATTATAGAGGAACACCTTAAATTTACAAATTTGTTTAAGGAATTCAAAAATTTAAGTTTATTAATCATTCAAAAATATGATATTGATATGGGGGAAAAAAATGAGAAAGAGGAACAGAACATTCAAAAGAATTTAGACCTGAACTTTTCCGTCGAATTTGAGAACCAAAGCCGAGAAGATAAAGAAAAAGAACAATTTTTCAAAGCGATTCTCAGAGAAAATAAAGCACTAAATTTCTCAGTACCAAAACTTTTTTTCCCCGACAAAGATGAATCTGTCGGTCAGTCCCACCTCATCGAGAACGCGATGCTCTACACGATCGGCGTACCTGATCCTGATGAGGTGGGACTGACCGACGCCGAGGCAGCGCTCGAGCGCGAGCGGCTGCTCCTCTTCCCGAAGATCAACATTCCCCACCACGCAGAAGGTACTTTATTGAGATTTGATGCGTATTTGCACCGGATCAAGGCAAAAAATTTACTACTCTATAATATAAATGACAATGAAGAATTAGTAATACAAGTCGGAATACAACTTAAACAAATGACCGATAAATTCGAAAATAGTGATGCCAATACATCGTGGTTTTTCGATTCAGTAGATGAAAACGACTGGCGTCTTGTCCTCGATGGTATCAAAAATGCTTGCGGCGCCGAGAAGCCGATGGTGGTCGAAAACTACTGGGACTACAGCGTCGAGCTTGCCAAAGAGGAAATGGAAAATGCCTTACAAAAAATATCAGAAGCCAAACAAGCTGACGAGGCTCTATTGCAGCAGAAATGGCCATCTACTAAAATTTCGAGAGCTCCTCCACTACGTTGGGCATTGGACGGAGTCCGAGACTTTGGCAAGCAGTGGGTCCCGGCCCGCCGCTAATTCGAGCGTCGGCAGCGGCTTGCCGATCGGCGGGGCGCAGAATAATGCAGATAAGATGTAAATATTTAAATACAAGGATAGTAAAAATTAAAATCTCACCATTTTTTAATTAATTTCAATACAGCCCGTAGGGCATGCAGCAAAGCTGCTGTATTGAAATTAACTACATATAACCCACTACACTAAACAAAATATCTTTGGGTAATTTACTAAACACATTGCCCTCAAAAACTAACTGTTTCATAAAATAATTTTTTGCTGAACATATTTTTTTATAGTTTCGTGTAATTGAGATAAGAGCATCTTCGTCTTCCAGAAAAATACGTGCATCCAATGGTTTATCTAAATAATCTAATCGCAATCTATTATGATTGTAAACAAACTGTGCGTTTACTTTTTTATCATACAAAATTTGTATCTCTTCTTCCAATAATTCCAAAAATTGTAATTTATGTTTATCTGAAACTGACCACAAGTAATCCATTTTGCTTATATTAAATAAATTTAAAAATATATTCAATTTATATAATGTTTAATAATTTGTGCGGTTCGCAAAATGATTGTTATGAGGAAATTTTAAATAAACTTTCAAAACAACAGCTACAATATGAAAAACTAGCTGAAAGTGATAAATATAAAAAAATATATATCGAAAATCTTAAATCAAGGGTAAAGCAATTAGAAGAACGCTCAACTGATTCTGTTGAAAACGATGTTAAATATAGAAATAAAAAAGCAAGGCAGAAAGCTAATTATATAAAATTAGTAAACGCAGTGCGCACTGCTATTAAAAACAAGAAACTCTAAATTAAATTAATTTATTAAACTAATTCAATTTATAATTAACGTCTTGAACGGCGTACTCTTCTTCTTCTTACTGTACGCTTTCTTACACCGCCCCCGCGACGTCTGGTGCGTCTGGTGCGTCTGGTGCGTCTATTTCGGCCACCACCCGTCTTACCTGAGGCCTCATCATCAGGTTGTGCCGCCGCACCAGGTTGTGCCGCCGCACCAGGCTGTTCGTCTTCTTCCGCATCTTCGCTTGGGCGTACCTGAGCAAGGACTTTTGGCTCGACTCTGGCAGATGCTAACCATGACTTGTCATATGCTAAACTTGGTCTACCTTTTGCAACACCACTCATATAGGATACATATTTTCGAGTTGACCTACTTAAATATGCTGTTTCATCACTAATAACTGTATTTATAACCACATTTCTTCTCTTTTCGAAATATGTTTCAATTTCATTAATTAAATCTTCTTCAACACCTGACTTGTTAAGAGCTTTTTTAAAATTACTAATTCTATCTTTGTAATCAGTGTGTTGTAGGATATTGTTATCTTTAATACCTGCAAGTTTGTCTGATCCTTCTCTATCTTCTAGTGTAGTATTACTAGAACCAAATACACTAAATTCACCTTTGTCTAATATTATCGCTAGCCCTTTACGTTCAACCGCAATTAATAGCTGATCGAGCTTGTTTTCACACGCACTTATTGCTCGTCTTCTGCATGAACCATGCATTTTATTATCTTCTATCATATTTGGATGTGAAATAAACAAATGATATTTAGAATTATCAACACCAGTTCCCAGTTGTTGACCCCAGTCTTGTTTGAATGTTTTTTCAATGTCATCTATCATTAAGTAAAACATATAATTATTTATTGCTTGTATTGCGGTTTCCCTAATTTCAGGACCTACTGTTTGTCCCTTTGAAATTATGATTCCATCTATGAAATTTGATAGCTTACCGATAGGTTTACCCTCGTTTAATCTAGGGTTAACCGCATTCGCGTAAACATTTTGAAGACGCATTAAATTTAAAGATGAACCACTATGAGATTTTTTTGACGGTGAATCAGCCCAAAGTTTCTTAACTGCTTCTAAACGTGCATTAGCTAATTTGAATGAAACACCACTTTCTTTATCTTCTTTTATAACGTGTAAAGCCTTGGAAATCCAATATAAAGTTCCATAATGTTCACCCCATTCTTTTTTTGCCTCCATTTCATCTTTATATGCCATTTTTTGACCTTTTATAACCATTTCAAGTTCTTTATCATCCCTTTCCTTTGCTTTCTTGGTGGCGCTGCTTTTTAACAAATTAAAACTACTAAACATTCCGCCGCCGCGGCCACCTCTTCGTTTGGTTTTTCTGCTTCTAATGCCCATCTATACATTATAATAATATTTTTTTTATAGGAAAATAATTATATGTATTATAATAATTATGATTATTATGACTTGAAGATGAACGAACGCAACGAAAATAATTGCTTTATAAATATTAATGCATAGTGATAGAATAATAATGTACCCTCATCAAGAAATGTTATATTTAAACTTCTAAATATTCATTATAATTGTTCAGTGTATAAACTATTTAAAGTTTCACTTAATAATTATATGTCTATACCTAATACGGTACAAGTTAATTAACAGTTCAAATTTTCATTTCATTTTCAACTAGTAATATCAAATCAACTTAAATATAATAATTAAATTAAATTATATTATGGCAGAATATAATTTAACTATAAACAACAAAAAAATTTTTGATTTTTTTAAAAATAACCCAAATATAGATTTTGAAGCAATGACTCTTTTAATGATAGATTTTATTGAAAAATTTAATACTGATTCACAAAAAACTCTATCTGATGCTGTTAATAAAGAAGTTCTTAATTCTATCAAACATCTTGAAACTAAATGTTATGATGTTAATAAAGAATATATTGAAAATATTAGGATGATAGTTAAACTTAATTCAAAAGAAGAAACTGATAAAATAACACTACTCTTGACCAAAAATACTGAACAATTTGTTGATAAACTTAAAATAACACTACCTAATTCTGAAAATAAAATTCAGGAATCATTAACCTCTATTAATAAAACTATTATATCTGAACTTAAAGAACACATTACAAATAACAGTTTTAATAATATGTTTTTGCAAACATTTGATAAAAAACTTGAAGCATTACAACAACCCATTATTACATTGATAACTAATCATCAAGAACAAATTACTAAAAAATTGACCCTTGAAGAAATTGATAAATCTAAACAGGAATCATTGTTTAACGAACTCGGTGATTTTTTAAATAAATGGAAGAATTCACCTGCGCATAAAGGCAATTATGGTCAAAATATGCTTGAATCTGTATTAAATAATTCTTATCCCAGTGCAGAAGTTCTAAACACTTCGGGGACTAAGGCATCAGGGGATTTTATGCTTAAACGAGATGGTAAATATTCAATATTAATTGAAAATAAAGATTATAAAAATAATGTTAATATTGATGAGATCAAAAAATTTCTAAGAGATATTAATGAACAACAAACACATGGAATATTTCTTTCACAATCATCTGGTATAATATCTAAACCTAACTATTATATTGATATATACGAAGGTAAAATACTCGTTTATCTTCATAATGTCGAGTATAACCCCGATATTATAAAATCTGCTGTTAATATTATTGACAATCTTGCCCCAAGAATAGACGCTGTCGTATGTAAAGGTATAACTATATCAAGTGATATGATAAATAATATTAATTCTGATTATCAAATTTTTAATAGTAAAAAAATACAAATTATTAATACGGCTAAAAATATACAAAAACAACTTTTAGTACAAATAGACGAGCTTGTGTTCCCTACTATTGCTGAATGGCTTGATAATAAAGGTATAAGTAATACTCAATCCTCTTATAAATGCGAAATATGTAATGCTGTATTCTCAACACAACGTGCACTCGCTTCTCATGGGAAAAAGCATAAAAATATAAATATAAATTCTAATGAAAATACCATTACTGTTGATACCTAATATATAATTTTTACAATGACATGTATTAAACTTACCCACTTACTTACAATAAAACACATCGGCTAATTCTTACTTCTATTAAAAATATTACTTCTATTAAAAATATTACTGCGCGTAAATTTTCTACCGCGACGCATTCCTGCTTTCGCAGTTGATACTAATTTTTTCGCATTTCTATTAAAAATATTACTGCGCGTAAATTTTCTACCGCGACGCATTCCTGCTTTCGCAGTTGATACTAATTTTTTCGCATTTGTTAAAGCCATTGTCATACGAGATTTTGGCTTTTTGATTTTAATAGTATTTTTTTTTGAATTACTCCCTCTACCAAACCCGTGATATCTCAAATCTGATGCTGTTGTTGATTCTGAGGCTCTACGAAACGCTGTGGCGAGCGATTGCTCTTGTTGTTGCATCCCAGTTAAAACCTCGTATCTTAACGCTTGACTAACATGTCTTGATTGTATTGTAGTTCTAACTGCATTTCTAAATCTTGCTTTTGCTGCAACAGGATATAAATCTTGTTCACCAGTATTATAAATATCAAATCGACGCCTAGATGTGTCTACCCGTTGACCCGGAAGCTCGCGGTCAAATCTTGACGCTAGTAATGGCATTTGCAATCGATGTTGTAAATCATCAGCGACATCTGTGCGTTGTCGCAAATTAGGAATAGTTCTCATAACACTAGGTCGAGGTGGTTGCGAAAACATACTTGACGACTCGGGTTGTGTATTTCTTTGAATTATTAATTGAACAACATAACTGTATATAACATTAATTGGTACACTAACTAAACTGGACGTGTCATTTCTAATGCGAACCACCATATCTAAAAATGATACAAACGCGTTAATACTAGCATTTCGTGGTGTTTGACGAACCTGTCTGAAAACGCCTGATTGTGCGTCGAACTCGGCTGTCATAGGCGCGATAGCATCTCGTGCTACTTCAGATCCATATAATAATAATAAACGAAATCCTGCACCATTAATGGTTTTTGGAAGTAAAGACGATATCATTCTGAAAAACATTCCACTATTATCCTTTCCTGTCATACCTATACTCGTAACACGTCCAACTAATTGCGACAATCCAGCAAATAAACCATCTTGGTTTGTAAGTACACTTACTCCACCTCTATAAAACCCTAATGCAAAAAATAATATAATACTAAAAGAAGCTATGTTTGCAATTAGTGCTCTACTTTGTATATATATATAAAAATATATTTGTGTATTAATTGGACTTACATCTATCATAGGATCGGTTGCATGTCGCATAGCTTCATTTAAATACATCTCAAATTCTCTATTATCTATATAAAACTGTCTTTCTTTATAATAATTATTTTCTGTTAGAAATCTAATTACAATACCATTATAGAATTGTGGGTTTGCTCTTATGAAAGCCTCTGCATGATATGCTCCAATAGAACTTGCTGTGGGGACACGATTTCCGTAGTCTACATCTCTTCTGCCGCCGCCAACAGTTTTAGATTGTTCCATGGTTGCTTCTTTATTTAAATCTTGCATACACTTGTCTATATTTACATTTTTTAAACCTTTGTATTTAACAAAATCTTCTATCATATTTTTTAAATTTAATTTTGGTGCCCCAACAAACTGTGCAAATAAATTACAAATTTCTTTCTCACTCAAAACTTTATCGCCAAATATCTCTAATCCTTTTTTACATACTTCGTACGCATCATTTATTGCATCTTTAACTGATATTTCCGAAGGTATCTCCGTATTAGATCTTTTACCAGTAGAAGGACTAGAACTTAAACTATCCATAACGCTTGTCGGACTAACCGGTGATTTATTTCTTGTTTTAGTTCCCTTTGGATTAGTCTTTTTTGGTTTTGAATTAACCATATATATATATATTTATATATTATATTTTTGGTATATTAATATCTTTCATTAGATTTGTTATAGTTTTTTTCTTATCGACGTCTTGATATAATTTTTGCTGCAACTCCATATATTCTTCTATTTTATTTTCATCGCTCTCAAACTCCTTGTGAGCATCTTCTATTAAAGCTATATATTTGTGTTTTAAATTTTTATCACCTTTATCCAGCAACTCATTAATTTTTTCATCTTCTTTCTCCCAATCTTTATTGTTTTTAATACATAATTTTCTTCTTTTAGCATCATAACAATGTATTGGTCTTTTATTTACTCCTAATTCATTTATTTTATCACGCATAGCCATCGTAATACTTGTTGTCATATTACTGTCTTTCAATATATTTAAATGTGTCAACTCTAATTCAATCGAATTTACAAATTCTGTCCAATCTACCGCATCTTTACATTCCTCGTTCAAAAATATATTTAAATTAAACTGCGTATTATTATTGTTGTTATTACCTACCTTAGGTATTAACTCATCTATTTGTTGTGACTGTTTTTTTATTTGCTCCATCGCCTCACCCATCATAACAACTAACTCTTTATTTGACAAACTTTCTAAACTACAATTTGTTTTCTCTTTTAAATCTATTTTACACCTCTTATTATGCGACCATATACCCGATTTACTTTTAAATTCCTTACCACAAGTATTACATACAAATATTGTCGACTTTTCGGGTTCGAAAAGGTTCGATTTGTGTTTTAGGGTTCTTAAATGTTTTTCATAATCTGTTTTTTTACACGTATTATAATCACAAACTTTGCAAGTATATTTATACTGTCGACTTTTTTCGACTTTTGGTTCGATTTTTTCCATATATTATCGAACCAAAAAATCTCTTAAAATATTTTTAATAAAAACTTTAAAAATTACAGTAAGAAAATTTTAACTATATTAAATAAAAATAAGAGCTTTATGCTGCAAAACACCAAAAAACAAGGATTTCTCAATTCTTATCAGAGTTTTTTTAAAAAATAGACAAAATATTTGTCCATTTTCTAATTTTAGAATTATAAAATTCAAAATCTAAAAAATAACTCTAAGACTTACTTTATAATTTTTCTTAATTTTATAATAATATGAAATCTATTATGTAGGTATATTTATTTATTTATTATTATAATATAAAAATAAATAAATAAATATAAATATGCGGTTATTGAACTTTTTAATTATAACATCTATTTCAAGTAGTTATGTATTGGATAATGTAGTCATACATAGAAATATTAAACCTATAAATAATTTATATAATATAGTTAATGAAAATAATTCTACAATAAATAATAAACCTACGGGTGATTATTTAACAAGAATAACATTGTTTGACTGTATATACACTATCATATTTGGACCAAGAATGAGCTTTGAAGAATATGAAAAGAAAATTAAAGATAGAGCTATTAAAGATATAGTAAAATTAAGTATTTTGATTATGTTTTTGTGTTATATGTATGATAATGTTCATGTTTAGTGACTAAACTAAATGACCAGTCGGTATTATTAAGATTTATTACAGTTCCCTTATCGTCTGTTAATTTAACGGACATTTTGTTTATATTTATTGGTCCAAAATAATGTCTTTCGTTTTTTTGTAGCTGAGTACTAAATTGTATAAGAGGTTTTGAAAAACTGCTATTCCAATTATTATCGTTAGTAATCGGTATTTTTGCTAAAATATTTGTTGTTAATGGTGATAAAAACTGATCATTAATAACATTGGTTTTATCATTTACTATACTATTAAAAGTAGATATTTGTGCATTAGTTAATGATTTCTTTTTAGAGACAGATTCGTATTTAAAATCACTTTTTGTTGTTCCAGTTTTAACAAAATTATTATCATTATAGTATACTGGGGTTTCCAATTGATGACTCTTTCTTGCTATACCTATCATATGTTTACCAACTTGATTATTATTAAAATCATCCAATGATAATAACAAATATTTTGGTCCCCATACATCTATCAATGCATCTGCTCTTATTGTTTCTCCTACATTTAGTGTTAAACTAATATTTCTAAACCCAAGAAGCCAACCCAAATTCCTATTAGTTTTAGAATTAGTAATATCAACATCATCATAAAAAATAATTATTTTTGATGAACCAGAGTTATTTTTAATTGAAAGTTTACCCGATATTAAATCTAGCTCCATATTCAAAGATTCACCAGCCAACACTCTATTTAATTCTGATACTAATTCGTTGGGCGAATAATTGCCACTACTTATATCATATATTTGATCGTTAACTTTAATTTTATTAGTTCCATAATCTTCTGCAAAAGTATACCATGAATATGGTAATTCAACTGAATAAACATTCATGCTTACAACATTTGTCAAAGTTTCATTTAATTCAAAATTAAAATTAGTGGATGATGATAAAGGAGACACTTCTTTTGACTCGTTTTCTCTAAATTGACTATCTATATTAATAAAACGTGATACTCTTGGACTATATTTTATAATATCTTTTAATTCTGATTCATATTGTAGTTTATCATCTACTGTGGATTTTTTTAATTTTTCATATGATTCATTTATGAAATTAATTAAATCAGGATTATTTTTATTAGATTTAAAATCTTCTATCTTGTCATTTAACATTGAAATAGTGAATTTTTCATCTAAACCAAAAACTTCTCGTAATTCATCTATTGAATAATCTTCTGTGTTTATTTTTGGCATATATTATACCTTTTCATATAATATTAAATTGATTTTCAATAATTTGATATTATACTATCATAATGGAAGATCTGTGTTTAGTTTGCTGCGAACAATTTAATAATAGCACAAGAAAAGAAATTAAATGTAATAATTGTGATTATTCAGCTTGTAAAACATGCATAAGAACCTTTTTAACTTCACAATCAAAAGATCCACATTGTCTTAATTGTAAAGTTGGAATAACAAGAGAAAACTTAGTATTAAACCTTAATAGAAGTTTTGTCGATAAAGAATATAGAAATAATCGCGAAAAAGTATTGACAGAAATTGAGATGTCTAAAATGCCTGATACGATGGTCTATGCCGAACAGGTTAAAGCCGCAAAAAAGTTAGAAGAAACAAATATATCACTTAATAATGAAATTAAAGAATATGTAGAAAAAATAAGAAAAATTAAACGTAGCATATTCAGAAATACGATTAGGATCCAGCATCCAGAAAGATATACTTCTTCCACGCTTGATGATAGAAAACAGTTTATTATGGCCTGTCCTGATCCAGATTGCAGAGGTTTCTTATCTTCTGCATATAAATGTGGATTATGTAATATGTTTACATGTCCTGATTGTTTAATGATTATAGGTGAAAATAAAAATGAAGAACACAAATGTTGTCAGGATAATGTAAAATCAGCAGAACTAATTAAAAAAGAAACAAAACCATGTCCTTCTTGTGGGGATAGAATATTTAAAATCGAAGGCTGTGATCAAATGTTTTGCACATCTATTAGAAAAGACGGTGGTGGGATTTGTCAAACAGCATTTAGTTGGAGAACAGGAAAAATTGAAACTGGTACTATTCATAATCCACATTATTATGCTTTACTTAAAAAAAATAATAATCTTGTTAGAAATCCAGGAGACATAGTTTGTGGGGGTGTTCCTGATATTCGTCACATTGGTAGCCTAATTACAATTTTAATGTCAAGAGGCAATCTGCAAGTTCCATATAGTCTAACCAATAATAATCAAGATAGATTAATTCATCATACAAATATTCAAACGCTTGCGGACATTTACAGTATTCATCAACTTGTAGCGGAGATAAATCAATATGAACTTCCACAATTACGCCGCGAAGTAACAGCATTAAATGACAACAGGGGTATACGTATAAAATATTTGTTAAAAGAAATTACAAAAGAAGAGATGGGGAAACTGGTTAATAAAAATGATATTATTAGACAAAAAAAAATTGAGCTACTCAATGTTATGGAAATAATTAGTACTTCTGGTATTGAATTTCTGAATGATTTATTAAATTCTTATAGTATAGATATAAACGACTTCGCCGCGCCATATGGGCCAATACTATTAATCGGAAAT
>Ga0181410_1000959_pt1 | contig 12469 bp, 10 predicted proteins | sample 33SPOviralmetaG_FD_130112 | JGI IMG/M metagenome (GOLD analysis project Ga0181410, IMG submission 130112) | Marine viral communities from the oligotrophic San Pedro Time Series (SPOT) site, San Pedro Channel, CA, USA - 33 SPOT_SRF_2012-06-20 | ecosystem: Environmental > Aquatic > Marine > Strait...
ACTCGTGACCGTACTGATTTATTGTGTTTAGTGTCAATCTTTATAACCTTTAAATTGTGAAAAAATATCTTTTAACCATATATCTAAATTTCTAATCATCCCTCCTAATTTATCTTCATTATAAAACTGAATAAACATTTCAGGGTTAAAATCAGGGAAATCCTCTGTTATTAAATTATCTATATGTTCTATCCCTTTATCATCAATCATGGGGATGCTTAAATCCATAACTTTATAATTGGTTTCAATTCGGGATTGATCCTGAACTATGCGAGAATATACAACATGGTCTTTAAATTTCCTAGTAGATATATCAAAAATATCATCTAAGGTTAATTCTTGTGTTTTTAATTCAGGAAATTTTTTAAATATTCCCTTTGCACCTAACCCCTTAATACCTTTAATATTATCTGAATTATCTCCTAATAATGTTTTATATAAAATAAAATTTTTAGGTAATAAACCTAATTTTTCTTCCACTACTTTAGGAGTATAATATTCTTTTTCCATTGGTCTATATAAAATAATTTTATCTGTTACCAATTGTAAAAAATCTTTATCAGAAGATACTATAAAGCATGTAGAATTATGTTTTTTTACTAATTTTTCAGCTAATACTGCTATAATATCATCTGCTTCTACTTTATCAAGTATAGTAGTTTTAACAGGTAATAGTTTTAAATATTGTATTATACGTACTATTTGATCAATTTTAGAATCATGTTCTTCTTCTAAATTATCAAATGCCTCCCAATTAGTAATTCGTTGTAAATTTCTAGTTCCCTTATATTCGGAGAGCAAGTTCTTACGGTTTACCGTAGAACCTGCTCCATCGAATACTACATAAACAGATGTAGGGTTTGTTTGTCTAATCATGGCACCTAAAGAACGAAAAAAACCTCCTAATCCCCCAATATGGACTCCATCAGGGTTAACCATATTCATCATGGCAAAATTTCTAAAAAATAAATTTAAACCATCTAAAATTAATACTCTATCGTGTTTTTTTGAAGTAGACTCCTCTTGATCCTCTTGAATATCATCCAAGAGACTAAATAGTTCTTTATGTTTCATGATTTTATTTATAAATCTTGTACGTCGTAAAGTACAGGGGTTGTATCTTCTTGGTCTTCTACAATTTTAAATTGTCCTCCTCCAAGTATTTTAGACCATTCATCAGCATGAGCTTTTTTATACTCATTTTTATCCTTGTCTGTATCAGTAATAAAACCATGGTTTGTCATAACAATTTTACCTCTTGATTGCATACCATTAACATGGTTTTTATCAATTTGTAAATTTGTTCTTTTACCCCATTCTACCTGCATACCTCCCTTAATTGCTTTAATTTTAGATGTACCAGCATTTGAAATATTTCCAAATGTAACTACAAATGTAGCATCATACCACATTGCCATTCCACCTTTGTTCATCATTTTTGGTTGACCCATAGGTGATTCAGCTTTTGCTGTCCAAACTTTATTAACTGCAATTAATGTATTAGTATAAGGTGATGATTCTTTACGAGACATTACAATACTTTGATTAACTGTATTACCAAATTGAGTAGACATTGCACCTGCATTCCATTCATTATTATTCTTCAGTTTTTCAACTGACATTGCACAAGGAATAGAACCAATAGAATCCCAGAAAAATGCTAAGTCATAAGGTAAATTACCTTTTTTCTGTTCATTTTGTAAGTCCATTATAAATGCTGCTACATCTTCAATTGTATGTAATGTTTCTCTATCAACGTAAATAAAATTACCTTCATAATCTACAACTTCACCATCTTCATCCTTAATTAGATTAACTTCTAACCCCATTTGAGCTGCATGTTCCCAATTCCATTTCATTTCTGTAATAATGAATACAGGAAGTATTCCCATATTTTGAGCTGATACTGCTGCTTCAAGTAAAGCAGTTGTTTTTCCTGTATCAGAATGTCCTCTAAGCAATGAAATATGTCCCATTGGGATACCAGGAACTCCAGATATTTTTTGAAACGCAGGGGATAGTGGTATCCATTTTTGATCCTTAAATTTGACATTTTTATTTAAACCTTTAGAAGATTTAAATTTATTAAGATCAAATTTTGCCTTAATCTCGGCAGACACGGCTGCCGAGAGAGACTTTGATATCTTTTTTGCCATATTTAGAAAGGTAAATCATCAGTTTTACCTTCTTTATCATCAAATAAAGAATCGAATTGATCTACTTTACTTTGTTTAGCTTTTGTAGTATCTAAACTAAAATTACTAGTTGTAGGTGCAGCAGGAGTTGTATTAACTTCTTCTGAATCTACTTCAGGTGATAACCATTTCTCTAGAGCAGATTTCATTTCATCAAATGTATACCTTTTAAATAATTCTTCTGGATTTGGTTGTTCATTTAACCAAGTTTCTACAGTGTCTTTATTTTCACTAAGTGGGGTAGTTTTTAATCTAACTCTTACTGATGATTTATTGTAAGGAGTACCAGTTGCTTCTGGTCCTACTGTTTCTATTGTTAGGTCTCTACCATTTACAATATCAGTATAATCTCCAATTTCATCATCAACAGCTAGTGCTAATAATTCTTCATATACCATTTTACCAAATTGCCATAATCTAACACCTTTATCTTCTTCTCCACGTACTACAACGGGAACGAAAACACGGTTTTTAGCATCTAACTTTTTAGCAAGTATATAATTTTCTTTATTATATTCTTCTCTTAATTTTTGAGAAAATAAATGAATAGGGTCTTTTTCACCAAAATTTAAAGGTGAAATCATAACCTTATTTGTAATCCCATAATAAAATTTTAATTCCTTGAATGGGTTAGCGGAATTGAAAGCAGATGGTACAATTCTAATTTGTTGTTTACCTATACTAGGTCTCCAAAAAATTTTTGTATAATCTGTTTTTTGCGAATTTGAGCTCTGTTTTTGTTGTAGCCCGTCCAACTTCTGTTTAAGTAATGATAAATCCATATTTTATAACTTTTTTTATGTAACTCTAATATACGAATAAAGGAACGCGATTCCAAATATTCTTATAATTTTTTTTTAAACCTCAAGGATTTTATATATCTTTGTATTTAACTGGGTAAGCTCGTTATGTTGAGTAAGAAGAATACAATTATTGTAATGTTTCCAGTCAATTTTAAATTTTGTGTCTACAACACCCCCATTTAATTTTTTAATTAATTCATTTAGGGCATTAATAGTATATAAAGTGTTTGATTCTTTTTTTCTATGTACTAAGATAGTATTTTCTGGAATAGAACTTACATTAGCTTGTTCTACATTATATGTAACCACATATTCATCCTTATCAACAATTTCTAAAACAAATAGTTTGTTATAGATAATGCTATACTTATCCTTAATTCCTTCGATTAATGTGTCAAGTCCTTCTAAGTTCGTGAAGGTACAAAATAGTTTATTATTCAAGCTATTTAAATTTTTGATTTCTGTTATAACGTCGTAATTCGCGTTATACATATTAATCGGTCTTTCTAAAACTGTAGTCATATCCTTCGATTTCTTTTATATTTAATTTATATTTTTCGAACACATTTCGAATTTTTTCTAATAACTCAACTTCTTCCTCATCATAATCAAATAAAAACGAATCATATGTATATAACACTAGCTTCGTTTTATATCCCCTCAATATACGACACATATCCCACAATATCAACACATTTGTTGAAGTTTCTAAATTTTGTAAAACATAATTAAATAACTTTTGAGGATTCATGTTATCTAATTTTTCTTTTTTATATATGTACCCAGAAACCGGGCATTCTATATATCCCTCGCTTTCAAATTTACTCCAATTATCTCCTACGTATTTTTCTATTTTTTGAAAGAATTCCAGATGTTTATAATTTTTAAATACTCCCCCATAAAGTTGTTTAAAAGTAAGCTCTTTTGCTTTTTTATAATCCACTTTATATAAGGCAGCAAAATGAGAGTGAATATCACTAGTGGTAAAATTATAATCAATGAGGTTAGCAGCCAAACTAGGATGGTAAGCAGAGATATCAATTTCCACAAATTTAGAATTACGTGGAATAAAACTTTTCCTACATCCATTTTCTTTATTAAGTGCCGCATAATTTACATTTTTGAATTTATTTGAGGGTCTTGTTGTGGTTGTCCTAAGGTTGTATTGAGTGTGTGTGTATTCACTATCAATCTCGTGGAAGTAACCGCTGAAGGTTTCATTATGTACTCGTATGCCATTTCTTTCGATAGCGTTGAATACCACGGATACTTTATTGTTAAAGAATTCATAATATTTAGTTTTTTCTATGTTAATATTCGCTTTTAGATCTCTAAAAATCGTTTCACATACCTCATAGTGTTTTACAATCGGTATAATTAAGTTTAATTCGGGGTTATCACTATGTTGTCTATAGTATAAATCGTGTGTTGGAGTTGTAGGTGGTATATACGTAGTAGGGGGTGGGTTAATGTCATAAAGAGCTTTTAATGGAAAATAGTGTAATATTTCCTTTTTATCTCTACAATATAGTTTATCGAATTTTTGTAATATTGTGTTTACATGCGTATTTACACCATTTAGAGCTTCGCTATGGTAAATACATAACATATAACCTTTACTTGCTAATAATGGTCTAATATACACTAAAGACACATTATTTTGTGCGGGGTGGATGTTATTATTAAATGGGATTATTTCAATAAATGCCTCTTTATAACCACTATTTAATAAAACCTCTAACTGCTCTTGTTCTTCTATAAGCCAATACATAAAACCTTTTTGACCAATATAAGTAAAGATTTTTTAATCTCCAATCTCTTTATAAAATTGAGTAAACCTACCTTGAAAATATTCCACAAACCCTCTTAATTTTAGATTAAGTGAAATTCTTTTAACAGTGTTATAATTTATAGTATATGTTTTTTCTCTATTTCCTATTAATTCCCAACTTAATTTTATAGGAGAAAATAATTGGAAGGATACACTAGGGTCTTTTGTTAAATATTGATTGTAAGTAAATAAATTTACTTCTTTAAATTTAATTTCATTATTTTTTGATAAAAAATATCTTTCAAATTCACCTAGTTTATATTCTTTTTTTGTAACTTTAGGATAATAAGAAGTTGGAGAGGATGGGGGTGAAAGTAAGACTTTTTGATATTTAGGTTCTGATATAGTCCAAAATGATGGTTTTGTAGTTGGAGTATTTGGATCTGACAGTTCTGGAAATTCTTCTAGGTTTTTTATTAATAAATCATTTGGTGGGTTTTGTGGGTTTTTCCCAGTAAAACATTCTCCTTTTGAAGTTATATAATAATATCCTTTATATTCAGTTAGAGTTGAAGATGATAAAAACTCTCCTCCCTTAGTATATAAATTAGATTTTATTTGTGATAAAGGTAAATAAGCCATAATTTATGTTATTGTTAAAGGTTTAGAAACTTAATATTTTCCTTATATTTTAAATGTTCAGGATCTAAATAATATTCTTTACCCTTATCTTTTACTTTTAATGAAAAATGTATATGGTCTGTTACTTCTTCTGGGTAGTCTTTAGATAAGTCTTCACTGTATCCTATTAATTGACCAGGGATAACAGTTGTTCCAACAGGTAATGAAGATTTCATATAAAATATATATGCTGTATAATTTTTAAAATCTTTTGATCCTAATATTTTAATACCTGATGTTTCTGATTTTGATGTAGCAGAAGATTTTTGTATAATGCCTGGAATGGGGGCATATATTTTTTGTCCTATTTCAGTACTTAAATCTAATCCTTTATGAAGTTTTCCTCCTTCTCTATTTTTTAGAAATCCTCCTTCACCCCCACTATCATTTCTTATAAATGCAGTATTTGGGTTGTTAGGGTCAATTGCAGGTAATGAGAAGATTAAATTATCAGGGGCATTAGTAGTTAAAACTTCACTAGAAGAAGTAAAGTCTTCTATTGGGATTTCTTTAATTTTAGGAACTGAAATTGTTTCTATTGTAGTAGTCCATTGATTATCTTTTAAATCATGATTTACTTGCCTAATTAAGAATTCTAATACATCAGGATAATTTGAAGGTAAAAATTTATTATTAATTTTTAACTTTTGATATATTTTTATACCACTAAGACCATCTAAGGTAATTTCTAACTTTACAGGAATAAAACCTAAAGTAGTAGAAGTTGTTTCTTCTTCATTTAATAAACCATTTATATAGCTACTAAAAGAAGAATATCCTATTGAAATAAAATCAGAGTCAAATTGAGTATATTTTGCTTGGGAATTATTATATATTAAACCATGACTTTTTCCAAAACATTTTTTTAAATATTCTAAAAAATTATTTTTTATTACTTTTTTAGCATCATATAAATTATTTTTATAATTAGATACATTAACTCCTACACCTGCCTTAGCTAAAGTTGGGTCTCCAGAAGAAGTTGAGGAAAATTCATTTTGGTTATATTTATTTAAAAACCCCCCATTATCAGAATCTGCTGAAGAAGTATAATATGGGATTGGTGGTGCTTGGAATTGTTTAAATCTATCGGTAAGGCCTTGGTTCCATTGAGAAAAGGCAGTAGCCTCAGACCCAACTACCTCACCTGCTGCAGTTGCTCCTATAGTAATAGTTGATGCTAAACTTGGAGATATTTCTGTTTGAAAAGAATAAGATTTTATAAAATTGGAAGAATTATCTGATTGGTTATATCCATAAAGATCTAAAGGAAATGAATTTTCTTCTTCTTCATTATCATTTAATTTTTTCTTAATAAGTTTTCTTAATTCATCATTTTTTGGTAAAGGATTTTGATCTATAATAACTAATTTATTTTCTTCTTCATTAACTATAGGTTCTAAATTATTTACCCCACCAAGAGATTTATTTAACCCATCACATAAAGATTTTATAAATTGATATAAACTTAAATTTCCTTTAGAATCAACATAATTTTTTAAAGTTTTTTTTATAAAATTAAAATTTAGATAAATATTCATAATTTTCCCATGAGGGGTAACTTCTTTAGAAAAGAAACTAGCTAATGAAGAATCTGTAAATATGTATTTGTATTCTTTATATTTTATGTTTAAAGGTGGAGAAAAATAATTTGAATTAATTAAAGCAATTCCAGGATCAATAGAAATTTGATTAGGAAAAATACTCATAACATTAGATTCAATATCTGTGTCAATATCAATTATGGAAAAAGGGTCATTTCCTGCATTTGAATAATATGTTAGAACATGGGTTTTTATAAATTCTAAAAAGACACCAAATTTAATATAAAATCTATCACTATTATCTTTACCTCCCCATAAGTAACCCCCTGTTTTAGCAATTGGAAGAAAATCTACATAAGGGGAATTATTAGGTATATTATTAAAAACTCCTAAATCCTTAATTGTTTTTTCATTTGTTAAAGCTTCTTTTGCAGCTGCAAAATAACCATCATCTGTTACATTAGATTTTTCTAAATCATTTAAATAATTTATAATTGTATTTTGGTTTTCTTTACTATCACTAGTTTTAATAGAATATTTTGATGGGTTTGTTAAAATATTAACTTTAAAAGATTCTACTATATCTCCTAAGCTTATTAAATCTATGGTTATATTATAAGACCCATCACTATTAAAGCTCCAATTAAAATTAGTTACTTTTGCAAACATTCCATCATAGTTCCCATCATATTTATCTCTATAATTTTCTATTTTTTTTAAAACATTTAAATGGGTATCTCCCGAAGATTGAAACCAAAAATCTTCTATAAGAGTATTTCTTACCATCTCCATTTTATTAGTTTTATTATCAATATAATGACTATTACCCCACTCAAGCATCATTGTAAAACCTAACCTAAGATATAGAGTTTCAATAATTTCAAATTGAACTTTATTATTTGCTTTTAAAGTTATTGTTGCTTTTTTTATAGAACCTCTACTTAAATGATTAACTTTAATACTTGTTATTCCTGGTTGGGGTTGTATTCCAAATTCTAAACCTCCTAAACCATAAGCATTATTATTCCAAATTGAATTTGATTTTGAAATTCCTGTTCTAGTAACCCAATTATTAAATTTACCTGCTACTGTTGGGTCTGAGTATATTATATTCCCCTTATCATCTGTAGTTGTATTAGCGGTATCTGAATTTGCTTGTTGTAAACCATTAAATAACACAGAATGTGATGCTAAATTATACCCTTTAAATTGATTAATATCTAATCCTATATTTTTTAGCCTTTTAATTCCTTGTTGTCCTGTAGCAATTATTTGTTGTTCGGGGGCATTAGGGTTAGGTTCAGGGTTAACTATAACAGAAGATGCCATTTTAACCCAAGATAATTTTGAATTTAAATAATTTATTTGTTCTGGGGTTCTTGAATTATTAAAACCACTTCCATAAACTTCTTGGCGAGTTTTAATTTGATCATTTACATATTTTTTAAATGGTTCTCCTACTATATTTCCTACCATAACTATTCATTTATTTGTTCGAAGTTAGATATAACCCCTGCTATATTAGATGGAATTCTTAATTGAACTCCTGGAGGTGGGAAGTATGAATTTTGGGGTAAATTAGGGTTAGCAATTGAAATTGCCCACCATAAAGTAGGATCTCCATAATATTGAAATGCTAAATTATCAAATCTATCACTTTCCTGGGTTATAACATATAGATCATTAAAATTCGATGGTGGAACAGGATACTTAGTTGTATCATAGTACCTTTTACCATTTAGGTTTTTCTGAATTTTAATTGTTTTATACCTATTCATATTATTTATTTAAACCTTGTGTAAGTATTGTTCCTGCTACAGGAAGTGGAGAAAACAATGATACTCCTCTAGATTTAATTGAAGTTATTAATTTTTGGGAATCAGGTCTAACACGATCATAATTATTATCTTTTCCTCTACTTCCCTTTGAAAGGGCAATATATCTTTCATCGCCATAATCTGTACTATCTATTCCTGCTTTTGGTGTTCCAGTTGTTGGTTCATTTTGTTGTATTCTTGGAACAAAATTATGAATTGGAGTAAAGTTAAATCCTGTTACTTTTACCATATGGGGCATTTCTTTAACCATTTCATCACTTAAAATATTTTCCCCATCATCTGTATCAGGAATTGCAATCTCCCATGGAGATTCTTGAGGAACACTAAGATTTAAACTAGTAATAAATCCAGGTTGTTCATAACACCATCCTCCTAGTGTTAATGTAACTAAATTTCCTGCCATATAACCTGCTTCGGTATAATCAGGAGCTAATACAGAAGCAAGGTAATTAAGTTTTTTATATTGGATCATTAATTCTTCTTTAGATTGAGCTGCTACAGTCCAATCTAAGTTAATATTTCTATCAAACCCACCATATCTATAAAACTTTTCTCCTCTACCCATATACCTTTCTGAACTCCATTCAGCTGAATAGTTGTCAGAAAAGCTATCTATAAATGCTCTAAAATGAATATATGTCTTTTGAGATGGGTTTTTGTTATCTATGACTCCAATTCTAAATTTAACTAAATCATTTTTTTCTTTGGAATCAGTTACTGAAGATGCTTTATATAAAGGTAAAGCATTAATTTTATCTAGAGGTCCTGCTTTGCCATCATCTAATCCTTTAGTATAACTAGAAACATTTTTATTTCTTCTTCCAGGATTACCTAAATTAACCCTTTGTTCAATATTTTTTCTACTATAAGATAAGGATTTAGATATTATATTTTGTCTATTAGAAGTAGGATCTATTAATAGTTGAGATCTAAAATCAGTTATAGTTGACTCAGCGCTTTTCCCAACATACCTTCCTTCAATTCCTCTACCTGAAGATAATACATTAAAATACCCTGTTTCAACATTATTACTATAACCTTCAGTTGCTGTTGTTGAATATCTTTTTAATACTGTTTGACCCACTCCCATTGCTGAGCCTGGACCCCCACCATATCTAAGTAATTCAGTATTAAATTCTGATATGTTAAATTTTTGTGTATTACTATTTGAAAATAAAGTTTTAGTAATATTATTTATTCTATTTTTAAATGGATTTAAACTATTTAATATTTGACTAAAAGTTTGGTTTCCAAATAATTTACTTAATGCGTTTTGTTGAGAAGAAGGTTGTAAAAGAGAAATTTTATTATTTTTTAAATTAACTAACCTATTATCGTCTGGTAGTTCTGTTTGAAATACAGATTGTGAATAAACAGGAACACCACCTGCTCCATTTATAAAGTTTTGAGCTTTTTGTCCTACACCTAATAAATTTAATAGAGGGTTAGTATTTTGTCCTACATTAGGAGAAGTATTTCTTGTTGGATCTAACCCTTGTTTTAATAAATGGGTACCAAATGGATTTACTCCTACTTGAGCTATTGTAGAAGTTGGTAAGTAAACTCCATCATTTACAAACCCACTAGCTTGTGTTTTAACTCCTGTTCTTGATAATAAATTTTGTTTAGCTATAAATTGTGCACCTTTAGTAGAAAATAAGAATTTACTCATTCTTTTAATATCTCTTCCTACATGCTGAAGTGTATTTGCTCTTAGAGTAAAATCTGGCCCCCCAGTATCACCAGGAGCAGTATCGATAGAGGTAGTAATGTAAGGTTCATTACTAGTACCTCCACCTACTGTATCTTTGCCATATCTTAATGATTTAAGATTAGTTTGTAAATCTCTAAGCGCCATATTTCTAACGTGGTAAATTATCTAAATACTTAGGAACTGAATTGGGGTCTAAACGAGAGGGAGAAGGTTTTGAAATTATATTTGGGTCTCCATCTGTTGAATAAGTATCATGTAATTTAGAGTTTGAAAAATCAGAAGCTTGAGGTGTTAACCCATCAAATTCAGATAAAGAAGATCCATTACCTGATAAATTTAATTTTGCTTTTGAAATTGAAAAATCAGGAATACTTGGACTTGATCCATCTAATTTAGATAAACTTGAACCGTCAGTTGTTAATTTGTTTAAAATGCTCATGTTACGTTTTTATTATAAATATTAAATTATTGAACTTGGTAAGTACCCATAGCAAATGCTGTACCTGCCTTAGTTGAATCTATACTAACTGTACCTTGTTTTGTTAATATTTTTTCTAATAATTGATTAGTACGTTTACTTTCGTTATTTCCTCCACCTAAATTCGTTCCTGCTACTACCGTATCTTGATTATTTAATGCTATTGAACCTTTAGGAGTTGATAATATTCTATCTCCATAACCTGATGAAATCATATCATCAGCGGTTGATAAGGATTTTGCTTGATTTACAGCGGTATATAGAGCAGCAGTACCTGCTAACCCACTAGCCAAACCTTTTAAGCCTGGTGAGCTAAATAGATTAGCAATTGCTACTACTAAAGATCTAGTAGCAAGTCCTACTAAAATTCCACTTAACGCTATAAGTAATCCCTTCATTTTTGCAAGTTTCCCAATAGCCGTTGCTATCATATCTAAAAAAGGTGCAAATATTATTCCTATATCTCCCACAATACCTTGAATTTTTTCTAAAACAGAAGCAAATTTTTCACTCGCGGATTGAGATTGTAATTGTTGGTAAGTAATATCACCATATGTATCTTTAAACGTTTCTGCTGAGAGATTATTATAATCTTGTTGTAGTGATATTTTTGCTAATTCTTCTCTACTTAAACCAATAGCTTTAGCTGCCGCTTCTTGTTGAATTCTATTTCCTGTTGCAAAAGCATTTATTATTTCTTCATTATCAGCTAGTTCTGCGGATAGACCTGCTAAATCATTATTTAAAGCTAATAATCTTGCTTTTTCTAAATTAATATCTTTACCAATTAATAATTCAGCTTCTAATTCGTTTTGAATAGATTCTTCAAAATTTAATAAACTTGAAGCAATTCCATCTACTGTTTCTAAATTAGCACCAAATAGTTTTGCTTGAACTGCTGCTTTAGCTAATTCCTCTGGGTTTTTTCCTAATGAAACTGTTATAGCTGCGCTTGTGTTACTAATTTCTTCTAAAATACCTTTAACATTAACTGCAACTCCACTTTGTTTTACTAAAGCTCCTACAGTATTTACTGTATTATCTAAAACACCTTCTGTATCCTTACTTTGTAATCTAGATAATAAAGATAAACTTCCAGCTTGTTCTGCAGATAATCCTAATTGTTTTGTTAAAGTAGATTGAGTAACTAATGTTTGCCCACCAAAATCTGCTATTAAACCTGTTTGGGATGATAATTCTAAAAAAGATTTGTTTAAATCTTTACTTGTAAGAAATAATTTTTCACTATTAGCAGCTGCAATAGCAAAACTAGATTGTAAGTCTCGAGCTGCTGTTGCTGATATTCCTGTATTTTTTGCTATATTAGCTATATTTTGACTAGCTTCAAATGTTCCTTTAACTAAAAGTAAGAGAGAAGCTTGAGCTAATCTAGTAAGAGTAAGTACTTCTTTAAAATTAGAAGAAAGTAATTTTGAAAGGGTACC